>Ga0209395_1001167_pt1 | contig 37459 bp, 35 predicted proteins | sample GOMGulsemesocosm_3_FD_184635 | JGI IMG/M metagenome (GOLD analysis project Ga0209395, IMG submission 184635) | Methane-oxidizing microbial communities from mesocosms in the Gulf of Mexico - GOM9D Gulf of Mexico (SPAdes) (version 2) | ecosystem: Environmental > Aquatic > Marine > Cold seeps...
ATATTGTTCTCCATGTCACGAAAAACCGGCAGTACATCGGCATAGCTCCAGCCAATATTCCCCTCGCGAGCCCAGCTGTCGTAGTCTTCTGCTTGGCCACGAACGTAGAGCATCGCATTGACAGATGATCCTCCGCCCACCACTTGCCCCTGTAATACCACCGAGGGGCGGTTGTTGAGCTTTTTTGAAGGCTCACCGACATAAGCGACAATATCGCGGCCCTTTTCTATCACTTTAAAAAAGGTCGCGGGCATTTTGATAAAAGGGTGGCTGTCCTGAGCACCGCTTTCGATTAACAGTACTTTGTTGTTGGGGTTCTGGGAGAGTCTTGAGGCGAGAACACAACCGGAGGAGCCGGCACCGATCACGATGTAATCATAGTTTTTCATGTTTATTCCTCAGCTGTATATAACTTTGATATCGGTGTATTCGCACAGACCTTGCTCGGCGAACTCAACCCCCAAACCAGATGATTTAACGCCGCCAAAGGGAACATTGGGTTGTAGCGCGCCGTGTTTGTTAATCCATACTGAACCACACTGCAACTGGCTGGCGATCTGCTTGGCGCGTTCGATATCGCTACTCCAGACCGATCCTCCCAATCCATTCTCACTGTCATTGGCCATGGCGATGGCATCTTCAATGTTGCTGTACTTGATAATAGGCAGGGCCGGGCCAAATTGTTCTTCAACAACCAGTGGGTCCTGCGGTGATAAGTCGGCGATGATAGTGGGTGGGAAAAAGAGCCCTTCGCCAGGTTTTCCACCACACAGCACTCGTCCTTTAAGGCTGGCAGTGGCCACCAGCTGTTTCACTTTATCGAACTGCTGCTGGTGGGCAATGGGTCCTAGGGCAGAGTCTTCATTTTGACCATCTCCGAGCGGGATTTGAAGGGCAACATCAGTCAGTGCCTGACAAACTTGTTCGTAGACATCCTCATGTACAAAGAGTCGCTTCATGGCCGCACAAGTTTGGCCATTATTGATAAAGGCCCCCCAGAATAGTCCCTGGGCTATCTCTTGAGGATCAACATCTGGCAATACTATTCCTGCATCGTTGCCCCCCAGCTCTAAAGTGAGGCGTTTAATAGTCTGCGCGGCGCTGGCGTAGACCTTTTTACCGGTCTCACACGAACCGGTGAAAACAAGTTTGCGAATATCCGGATGACTAGACATCGCGGCTCCCAGGTTATCTGTTTCATCGTCTGAGGTAATGACGTTGACAACCCCTGCAGGGAGTACTTTATTGATAATTTCGACAAGTAAAATAGTAGATAGAGGCGTGTAGGGAGACGGTTTAATGATAACCGTGTTTCCCGTTCGAATAGCAGGTAACAAATGCCATACAGCAATCATCACCGGCCAGTTCCAGGGGGTGATGGAGCCGACAACCCCGATAGGTGTACGGTGAAGCTCAACTTTCCCCTCTGAGTCATCTTGTAATACTTGCACTGGTAGCGACATACTGGCGGTGTGGCTGGCCCAAGCTTGCGCGGCACCAATTTCAAAGCGTGAACCTAAACCAGCCAGCGGTTTTCCCTGCTCTTTGGTTAATAAAAGCGCCAGTTGTTCAGTGTGATCACCAATTGCCTGTGCTATATCATTGCAGGCAGCTTGGCGCACTGCATCCGGTTGCTTAGACCAGTCTTCAAATGCCGTTTTTGCGACTTTAACCATGTTGTTTAAGTCTGCACAGGTTTGGTTTGGAGCCTGGGAGACTTGCTCACCCGTTGATGGGTTCATCACAGAAAAACTAGGTTGCACCGATGCCGGTTGGATATTAGATAACCTATTTGCCTCTTTCATCGTTATTCCTTTAAATAATGTTGTTTTTATAATATTACTTAATATATTAACTAAGTGTGTTGTTGATCTTGGACTCTCGCGTCAAGTTTTAGGACTCAGGCGACAAGGTGCTGTTGTCAGTGGCAAAGAACATGCTAAATTGCGTAAAAATAATAATGAAAGATCTCGAAGTAACGACGACGCTGGATAATGCTGTTGTTCAAAACAGTCTCTTTGCGCGGTGTTATATAGAGCTCTGATAGAGGTGTGTCATTATGTTGGCAGAAATATCCACAGCCCAGATGCCTATAGAATTGTTTCAACAGCTATTGATTGAGAGTTGCGGAGAGTTTCAAGTGAAGCCCGCACGGGATAGTTCTATTCTCAGAGGTCGAGTCTACCAAGACAGTTTGGCTGGGATAGACATCGCCCATATAGCAACCAATGCGCAATCGATTCAACGCACCGCTCAAGACATTAGCAAAGACAGCGGTGAAAACTACTTCCTGATCACTCAGGAGGAGGGGCGTGCATTAATGATGCATAACAATACTGCGCACATGCTTACCCCGGGTGATATGATTTTAGTCGATAGTGGAAAGCCTTCAGAGTTTGTTTTTTTTGGCAAATTTAGTCGCCAACTGTCAGTGCACTTACCCAGAGAGGATATGCAACAGCGATTCGGAAATATGATTGCGGGGGGGATGTACCTGCCTCGAACAGACTACACAACGGCAAGTTTGTACGGTGTACTTGCCAAAGTTTGCTCTTCTCCTACTGATCAACGCTTATCAGGTTTTTTGCGCGAGGCGCTTTTATCTTTGCTGGGGGCTGCCATATTTGAACACTCGCACAGCGCGAGTGGGCGAGACTTTGAAAGTGATATTAGTGGTGCACAATTGTTAGAGCGAGGCTTGAGCTATATTGACAGCCAATTCAAAGTCTGTGATTTAACCATTCAAACAGTCGCAGATGATTTAAATGTTTCGATGCGCAAATTACAGCGTGCCTTTAACCTTCTAGATACCACTCCCAGTGCGCACTTATTGAGCAGAAGACTAGAGCACGCCTGCCAGCAATTACTACAGCGTGGTTGCGCTAAACAACCCAGCGTATTAGTTTCTTCTATCGCCTATGACAGCGGTTTTAACGATGTGTCATATTTTAATCGCCAGTTTCGCCGCTACTTCTCCTGCCCTCCCGGGAAGTATAAAACAGATAAAGATTCACAAGCTTAAAGTGTTAAGTTGCTTTCCTGCAGCGCTATAAGTGTGGCTTTAATGGCAGTGAATTACCCTCAATAATCGCATGCTACCTAAGGCTGTTACGCATCAATCGCTGTAAAAAATAAGGGCTCGTATTTAGACAATTAAAGACATTTTTTGACCTAAAATAGGCAGTTGATCGATTCATACTTAAATCAATCTATTGTATTTCTTTAGCTTTATCGTATCTAATGTATTCACTCTATGAGTTATCACATTAGATCACTTTAGGCTTGCCAAATGGCACTCTATTGTCGTTATGTTTACGTATTTGGGAAAAGCTATCAAAGGAACAACCATTTACTTAAGATGAATTAGGCGTGGCTTGATTCTTGGATGAGTTGATAATGATTTTTCCGCGCCTAAATTGATGCTCAACTACTGAGTTTAGATTCAAGTATGGTTAACGAGCAGTTAAATAAGGTGTTATTTAATTGTAAAAAACAAACTTGTCGAGCATTTTAATTAAAAACCGTAACCACGTCTTATACTTCCAGCGCCTTGTTCTTGATAATTCAAGCCTGATTTCAGGGAATCATCCGTCAAAGGGGTATTTAATTCACAAGCTTTTCTCTTCAGTATCGTTTCTTTGCAAACCACTGAACTAGACAAGCGGTAGGCAACTTTAAATAACAGGGATTGCTGCGATTTATGTGGTTCAGTTTTCACTCCAAGCACTCCATCTGCATAGATAGCGGCGCACTCATGCACAGTTATTTCCTTGACATTAGCGCCTAACTGAAACTAAAAAAAGAGGCCAGGCGGATTAAAATTTAGCCGAGCTTTTCCATTAATTGCAAAAGTCCTGCTTTCATCGCCGCTGCTTGATCAGCAGGCAGAGTACCCAGTAATTCACTTTCTTTGTTGAGCGCTAATTGTTGTAGTTGTTTAGCTACTTTCTGTCCTGCATCTGTGGCTGCTACTGTTTCATTGTCTAAGTAGCACACCAAGTTTTTCTCGACCATCCAGTCTAGGCTTTGGCGCAGTGATTCAATAGGCTGCATAACCATTTGCGCAAGGGTGTCGATCACTATTTCTGGTTGGCTTACCATGCGTGCTAAAATACGCCACTCTTCAGGGGTAACATCACATGCTTGCTTAAGTTCGGGATAGAGCTTAGCGCTAAAGCGTTGGTAAGTTTCACGTAGTAAGTAGAGCAGGTAATCATTGACAAAATCTGCTGAATCATCAGCCGTGTACGCTGTTTTTGCCATCATTGGATGCTGCGCCGATATTGCGTAGCTACCGCGTGCAAAGACCAATGGGGAAGTATCGCTTTGGTGTTGATACGCTTGTACTTCTCCGACCAGGATTAAATGATCACCCCCTTCATAAACCGCCCAGGTACTGCATTCAAATTGTGCTGCGCAATCGGCAAGCAATGGGATACCGTACTCATTGCAGCGATAGTCAGCGTTGGCAAACTTGTCTTCTCCGCGACTGGCAAAATTGTTCGAGGTCGCCACTTGGTCGCTGCCTAAAACGTTGACCGCAAAGTGCTTAGCATTTTCAAAAGCACTTAAGCTATTGGCGCCTTTGTCGATGCTCCAAAGTACTAATGCCGGCTCGATAGAGACTGTGTTGAAACTGCTTGCAGTAACCCCCACTGGATTGCCTGCTTGGTCTAGTGTAGTGATAACGGTAACACCTGTAGGGAATTGACCGAGAGCGCGGCGAAAATCTTTAACATCAAATGGGGCTGTGGACATAGGAAGTCTCCATATTTTTATTATGTGATCTGGAACGTTGCATAGCGCAGTTGTTATGCCGTCGTCTTGCCTATAAAATTATAGAACTCTCGGCGCCTTTGAAATCTAATTTTCGTGGCTTTGTTGGTACTTTTCATAGGGTGAAAAGTTTATTGCAGGCTTTAGACTTAGGGATTAATCTGTATCTGTTTGTTTTTTCTGCACGCGAAAACCACTGGCACTAACTCCGGTATTTCGGCGAAAAAATCGGGCAAAATAAGCAGGGTCTTTAAAGCCTAGTTGGTAGCCTATTTCGGTGACGGGAGCATTTGAGAAGATGAGTAATCTACGCGCCTCTTGGATTAATCTATCCATGATTAAGCGTTTTGAAGGAAGACCAGCTAAGCGTCGACAAATACTGTTTAAACGCGCTTCGGTGACCCCTATTTGCGAGGCATAAACGCTCAATGGAGAGTGCTTTTTATAGTTTTTTTCTATCAAACTATTAAATTGATGGAAGACGCGAATGTCTTCCTTTTGAGTGTTTTGTTGGGGAGAACTCTGCTCAGAGAGCCGTGAAATATCGATGAGCACGAGTTGTAGTAGTGCCCTTTGCGCGCGATTGTGCAGTAGGTTATCGGGTTTGTTTTCAGCGGACATCATGTTCAGCAGTTGCAACATACGGGCAGCGCTTGAGTTGTTTTCTTGCTCTGATGATAGTTCGACACACAGTGCTCTTTGCATAAAGCCCTGCCAGTGGTGTTGTTCTATATCGCTTAATAATTCCCAAATAATTTCTTGGCGTACAGTAATCACATGACCGCTTGCCTTGTCATCAATGATAAAGCTGTGCGGTACTGTCGGAGGAGTGAGAAAAAACATTGGCCCCTGTACGTTGTAACTGACGGAATCTAAATGCACCCGCACATTACCCTCAAGCACAACGTGAAGCTGGAAGAATCTGTCGTGGTGATGTACCTGCATGTTGCGGCCAAAAAAAACAGCCAACTTTTCTAAGTTTTCATAGTGAATGTCCGCCTCTTGATAGCGTTGGTCATAAACTTTGCCAATTTCAATATTGGGGATATTCGACGCAGAGTTATTTTTTTTGTTTTGTATTGGTAAAGTCATAACAAATGCTGTTGCCCTTTTGTTAAAAAGTACAGTTGAAAGGTACAAGATGTTGAGGTTGATTACTCTTAATAAAGAGTTTGTTTTTGTATCTAATTGTTAATTAAAGATTTGTTGTTTTTGTTGTACGTTTAGGTGCTTTGTCGAGCCTATCAAAAGTACAACAAAGTGCATGGATAATCCATTCTCCTATTCAAAAAATCACGGCACACTAGTTGTAAGTTACAGACAAAACTTAGGTCAAAGAGCCTAACAACTAAAATAACAAGAGAGGTAGCAAGAAAATGAATAGACCTAATCCCCTGCTTGATAAACTCCAGGAAATACTGCCGCGTATTGCAGAAAATGCAGCGAGCGGTGAAGAGCAAAGAATGGTTCCCGAGGAGAATATTCAACTGCTTAAATCGGTGAAGTTTCACCGAGCACTACAGCCTAAAGCTTATGGTGGTTTAGAGGTTTCGCTACCAGAGCTGACCGATTGTATTGCTGCTATCGCAGGGGCTTGTGGCGGTACGGCCTGGTCTGGCAGTTTGCTGGCAACCCACTCTCATCAAATGGCAATGTTCTCAAAAGAAGCACAGCAAGAATTTTGGGGTGAAAACCCTGATGCCGTTGCCAGCAGCAGTATTGCACCTTTTGGTAAAGCGGTAGAGACTGAAGGTGGCGTCCTGTTTAACGGAGACATGCGTTGGAGCTCTGGTTGTGATCATGCACAGTGGGCTATTTTAGGTTTTTTGCGTGAGGGTGAAAACGGTGAAAAAATATATAGCTTTGCCGTCGTGCCAGAAAGTGACTATGACATACAAGATGATTGGCATTCAGCGGGTATGCGCTCAAGTGGCACTAAAACGTTAAAGATTAAAAAAGATATTTTTATTCCTGAGCACCGTATTGAAGCGGCAAAAAATATGATGACGGGAGCATCGGCAGGCTTTGGTTTGTATCCGGACAGTGATATTTTTTATGCGCCTTACAGACCATATTTTGCCTGCGGTTTTGCGGCCATTGGCTTAGGTATTGCCGAGCGAATGTTAGAGGTTTATCGCAATATCACTAAAAACCGGGTGCGTGCTTATACCGGTGCTAAAGTGGGTCAGGCAACACCGGCATTAATGCGTCTGGCGGAATCGACGCATCAAGTGGCTGCAGCACGCGCTTTTATGGAAAAAACATGGGATGATCACCGTGAAATGGGCGAGAAAAAACAGTATCCAAGTGATGAGCAGCTAGCCTTTTGGCGAACGAATCAGGCCTATGCAGTGAAAATGTGTATTCAGGCAGTTGACCGCTTGTTTGAAGCCGCTGGTGGCAGCTGTTGGTTCAGTGACAATGAAGCGCAGCGATTGTTCCGTGACTCACATATGACTGCAGCACATGCCTACACTGATTATGATGTTTGCAAGCAAATTCTTGGGCGTTCATTAATGGGTTTAGAGCCAGACCCTACGATGGTTTAATAGAGATGAATTAGGCGGAGCCTAAATCATCAAGGGTTTAATTCCCTGTCCTAGGGGTGTGAGCGTGTTAGAACCAAAAGTCACGAGAAATATCCTGCTTCACGAAGTGAAGTCGAGGCCAAGCGAGAGAGTTTGTCACAGGATAATTTATTCTTTTTCGTTTGATCTAAGAGTTGTCATAACGTAACGAGCGCGGTATTTTCAACTGCAGTCGTTATGCACAGCCCTCAATTTTATACTAGGCCGAGCAATGCTCGGCTTTGTGCCGTTTATTTTTTGAGTTTCAAATATGCAACATTTCTCACATGTTTTATCGCTTACCAGCCCGGTTTTTTTACTGATAGCAGCGGGTTTTATAGCGGTGAAACTGGAGTATTTATCGCGCCAGGCGGTATCACACTTTGCTTGGTTTATTGTCAATTTAGGTCTGCCAGCGGCTATTTTCAAAGCGTTAAGCTCGCGCTCCTTACAAGATATATTGCACTTTGACTACCTACTTATTTTTGGTTTAGGTTCACTGTTAGCGTTTTGTCTGCTGTTTGGCATTGCTAAATGGCGGGGAAAAAGTCTTACGCAGTGTGCGTTGTTTGGCTTAGGTGCGAGCATGTCTAACAGCTTAATGATCGGTTTCCCGGTGATTACTCAGCTTTTTGGTGAGGCGGCACTAGTGCCTTTTTCCTTGACCTTAATTGTAGAAAATATCTTTATCCTGCCGCTGGCATTGGCGCTTGCAGATACGGGAGAGCAAAGTGGCAAACACTTTTTGGCATCTTTTGTCGTGGCTATTAAAAACCTTCTTAGCAACCCTATTGTGCTTGCCATTAGCTTAGGTCTACTCAGTGTTGTGTTTGGGCTTAAACCACCGGCTGTTATTGATAGCACTATCGATTTGTTGGCGAAAACAGTAGGCGGTTTGGCGCTTTTTACCATCGGTGGTATTTTGGTTGGCGTAAGACCTGTTGGCATGTTGGGAGACATTTCTTTGATTGTGGCGGGCAAGCTGATCGTTCACCCGCTATGCATTGCTCTCATGATTTTTTTAATACCGGGTCTGTCACCGCTGTTTAGTGCAGTGGCACTGGTCTTAGCATGCATGCCCATGTTCAGTATTTATGCGGTATTTGGTCTGCGCTATCAAATGGGAGAGCTGTGCTCGGCGGTATTGCTACCCGCGACTTTGCTGGCGTTTTTTGCGATTAACTTGGTGATCTATATGATAGGAGCTGGCAGCTAAAGGGAAATATAGTGCTAAAAATGCTTAACATGTTAATTAAATTTAGATAGAGTAATAAAAAAATTCTGTAAAGAGTCATTGAGGTTGTAATGTTAGAACAATTAAAAGATAGCGGTTTATTAAAGACACAAGCATTTATTAACGGCGAGTGGGTCAATGCTGATAACGGTGATCAGTTCAGTGTTTTCAATCCGGGCAATGGTGAAAAGTTAGTGGACGTAGTCTGTGTGGGTGTTAATGAAACACGCAGGGCGATAGTCAGTGCCGAGCAAGCTATGCAGCAGTGGAAGGAAAAGCCAGCGGCTCAGCGCTCAGCGGTGTTAGAAAAATGGCATGCTTTAATGATCGAGCACCAGGCGGACCTTGCAACTATCATGAGCTTTGAGCAAGGCAAGCCGATGTTTGAATCAGTGGGTGAAGTGAATTACGGTGCTTCATATTTGAAATGGTTTGCCGAGGAAGGCAAGCGAGTTTACGGCGATGTGATTCCCTCAGCGCAAAACAACAGGCGCGGTATTGTGATCAAACAAGCGGTGGGTGTGGTGGGGGCTATAACCCCTTGGAATTTCCCTAATGCAATGATAGCCCGCAAAGTTGCGCCGGCAATAGCGGCTGGTTGTGCAATTGTACTGAAACCGGCGGCAGAAACACCGCTATCAGCATTGGCCATGGCAGAGTTGGCACAGCGAGCAGGTCTACCAAAGGGTTTGTTTTCAGTGCTTCCAAGCACGAAAGCGGCTGAGGTAGGTGGTGAAATCACCGCTAATACCATCGTGAAAAAGCTCACTTTTACCGGTTCAACGCCGGTGGGTAAATTGTTAATGAAGCAGTGCGCGGAGACGGTAAAGCGCACTTCTATGGAGCTCGGTGGCAATGCTCCATTGATCATCTTTGATGATGCAAATCTAGATAGCGCGGTTGAAGGGGCGTTGCTCTCTAAGTTTCGAAACAGTGGGCAAACTTGTATTTGTGCCAACCGCATAATGGTGCAGGCAGGTACTTACGATGCCTTTATGGAAAAGTTTAGTGCTGCGGTTAAAGCGTTTCGCTTAGGTGAAGGCTTTGATCAAGACACCACCCACGGGCCGGTGATTAGCCAAAAAGCACTGAATAATATTGATCGCAAAGTTGCTAGAGCTATAGAGCAAGGTGCAACCGTTGTTGCAGGTGGCAAAGTCGCATCTCGCATAGGCAATTTTTATCAGCCTACTATCCTTGCAAATTTAAACTCAGATATGGATATTTTTAGTGAGGAGATTTTTGGACCCGTTGCCGCGGTGTTTAAATTTGATACTCAAGAGCAGGCAATTGCGATGGCCAACGATACACCCTTTGGATTAGCCGCTTATTTTTACAGTCAAAATATCAGCAGAGTTTGGCAGGTATCTGAAGCGCTTGAATACGGTATGGTGGGTGTTAATGAAACAGCCATCAGCGCTGAAACCATTCCCTTTGGCGGTGTTAAGGAATCAGGTCAAGGGCGAGAGGGCTCAAAATACGGTTTAGATGACTACCTAGAGACTAAGTATATTTGCATGGGTGGCTTGTAAAACCGCTGTAAAAAGTTAGGGGGCAGTGAGCAAGTCTCAGTCGCCCTCGATGAAATCTTGTTTATCTTTTCCTCTGTAGAGCGTTTCCAAAGGGCTGGTCATACACTTCGTGTTCTTGGTCGGACTAAATCGCTTAGTTGTTAACAGCGAAAATATGAGGACTAATGCGTTACTTCCCCAGTGTGTAATAAGTACTGGTATTTAGTTAACATATTAAGTATATTTGATGAATATGTTAACTAATTGATCTTGTGAGAACAGAGTAGTCAGCGCTGTTATTCAACTCACATATATTGAAAAGGAATCGTCATGCTCAAACCAGAACACATAAAAGCGGCCGCTGAGCAACTTTACAATGCGGAAAATCAACGTCAACAGATCCCTGCATTGACGCTCTCTTATCCAGATATGGATATGGATGATGCCTACCAAGTGCAAAAGGCGTGGGTTGATAGAAAAGTGGCAGAAGGGGCTAAAGTTAAAGGTTATAAAATTGGTTTGACTTCACGTGCTATGCAGATGGCGGTGAACATCGATCAGCCTGATTACGGTGTCTTACTCGATGATATGTTCTTTGCCGATGGCGCTGAAATTAAGGTCGATGATTTTCTAGACCCACGTATTGAAGTGGAGCTGGCCTTTGTTTTGAAAGATCGTTTAGAGGGCGAAGACGTCACCATTTTTGATGTATTAAATGCCACTGATTATGTGATTCCCTCCCTAGAACTAATAGCCGCGCGTTGTCATCGCACCGACCCCGAAACGGGTTATACCCGTAAAGTGATCGATACCATTTCTGATAATGCAGCCAATGCCGGCATTATTTTAGGTGGAAGGCCGATGAAGCCCATGGACATTGATATGCGCTGGGCGGGTGCCTTGTTGTATCTCAATGGACAGATAGAAGAAACGGGTTTAGCAGCCGGCGTTTTAGGGCACCCCGCCAATGGCATTTGCTGGGTTTGTAAGCGTTTTGCGCCACATGGTGTTGCGCTAGAACCTGGACAAGTTGTGTTATCAGGCTCATTTACCCGTCCGGTACCGGTAAAGGCTGGCGATACCGTGCATGCAGATTACGGTCCTTTAGGCGGTATTTCTGTGAAGTTCGTATAGGCATAAGGATAAATATGATGGAACTTCCCGTGAATAAATTTAAACAAGCACTCAGTGGCGATAAACCACTGTGGGGCTTGTGGATGGGTTTGCCCGATGCCAGCTGCGCTGAAATTGTGGCAGGTGCAGGTTTTGACTGGTTGCTGATTGACTCAGAGCACGCGCCGTTTGAGCTGGACTCGACCATGCGTCATTTGCAGGCGATAGCCCCTTATGGTGTTCCGGTGATAGTGCGACCTGAAGAGGGGCGAACAGCCTTGCTTAAACGCATACTAGATATAGGCGCTCAGACAGTATTAGTACCAATGTGTGATAGCGCCGAGCAGGCCGAGCAGTTAGTACAGGCGGTTAAGTATCCGCCGCAGGGGATTCGCGGTCTAGGAAGCTCGCTGGCCCGCGCGGCAAACTGGAATAGAATTCCCGGTTACTTGCAAAAAGCGAACGATGAAATCTGTTTAATAGTACAGGCAGAAACAGTCACTGCGATGAAAAACTTAGCAGAAATAGCCGCTGTCGATGGGGTGGATGCAATCTTTATAGGGCCCTCTGATTTATCGGCATCGATGGGGCACATTGGCAACCCGGATCATCCGGAAGTGGTCGCCGCCATCGAGCAGGGGTTTCAAGTAATCAACGATGCAGGCAAAGCTGCCGGGCTGTTATGCATTAACCCTGCTAAAGCGCATCACTACGTTAACAAAGGTGCAAAGTTTGTCGGGGTTGGCGTAGATACGATGCTGCTAGGCAATGCGGCGAAAGCGTTAGCAGAGCGCTTTAAATCAGAGGGTGATGGTGCAGCGAGTGCATCACTAGCCAGTCAATCTAGTGGTTATTAATAATTCAAAGGTAGGTGTTTTAACATGACTAACAACCCTGTTGTTAAAGGTAAATTGGTGTGTGTCGCACTCAATGACTCAAAGCAGTTTGATGCGATGCAGGATGCGTTTAATAACGCTCCTTATAAAAGTGCTCCCACTCAGCCAGTACTGTATTTCAAACCTCATAATACTTGGAGTGTTGATGGCGCTGAAGTTGAGTGGGCGATCACTGATGGACAGCCTGCGCAAAGTATGGTGGTCGGCGCTTCGTTTGCGGTGGTGTTTGATCGTGAATGCTGTCGTGTCAGTGAAGAGCAGGCATTAGAGAGTGTGGGCGGCTATGCCCTGGTGCACGATTTTTCACTGCCAGAAGTTAGCTATTATCGCCCAGACATTAAAGGCAAATGCCTCGATGGCAGCGCCCCTATTAGCGCTGCCGTTGTCGTTTCTGCTGTCACTGACCCACAAGCACTGAGTGTTATTACCCAAGTAAACGGTGAAACGGTGAGCGAGATGCCTCTATCGCAAATGGTGCGCTCAGTGGCTCAGCTAATCAGTACTATTTCTTACATTATGACTTTACAAGCTGGCGATGTGATCGCAATCGGTTTTCCAGGCGAGCGCGCAAGTATTGAGCAGGGCGATAGCGTTAGCTCCGCGATTGCGGGTGTCACGCAATTGAACAATACCGTCGGCCGCGCCTAAGAGGATAAAACATGAAACATGCACGCGTACTATTTAAAGGCTTAGAGCTTGATGTCACGGTCGAGGAATCTTTTGCGACAACAGGCTTATTAAAGTCGAAGAGTGATGGCCAGTTAATTGATCAGGCAGAAGTGACTTGGTTATCCCCCGTTAAGGATCCGGGCACTATTTTTGCGCTGGGCCTTAACTATGCTGATCACGCTCGCGAGCTGGCGTTTGAGCCGCCCAAAGAACCGTTGGTTTTCTTAAAAGGCGCCAACACACTAACCGGACATAAGCAAAACGCTTACCGTCCAGACAATATTAAATTTCAGCACTATGAATGTGAGTTAGTGGCTGTGATTGGCAAAGAGGGGAAAAACATCTCCCGTGAAAATGCCATGGATCATATTGCTGGCTACACCCTGTGCAACGACTTTGCGATTCGCGATTACCTAGAAAACTATTACCGTCCTAATTTGCGGGTTAAAAGTCGTGATTCATTACTGCCTATGGGGCCATGGATAATCGATAAAGACGATGTTGGCGATATCAGTAATTTACGGGTTACCACTCATGTAAATGGCGAGTTAACGCAGGATGGCAACACGGCAGATATTATCTTTGACGTGCCTTTTCTCGTTGAATACTTAAGCAAAATAATGACCTTAAAGCCTGGCGATATGATAGCAACTGGGACGCCTGAGGGTTTAAAAGATATGCAACCTGGTGACAAAGTGGTGTGTGAAATCGAAAAAATTGGCGCACTTGAAACTCACATTGTCAGTGAGCGTGAATTTTACGCTGACAAATACTAAACCGGGCTGAGGATATAACGATGAGCGAACAACTGCAGCAAAACATCGCAACAGCGCAAGGTTATTTGGCGCGTTTTAAAGAGCGAACATTAGGTCACTACATTAATGGTGAGTGGACATTAGGCAGCGAAGATCAAACCTTTGAAAACACCACGCCAACGGATCAGAGCGTACTTGGTAATGTTGTGCAAGGCAGTGTTGCGGATGTAGATGCCGCTTGTGCTGCGGCACACGCCGCTGCCGATGGCTGGGCGGCGATGTCAGGGGCTGCGCGCAAAAAAATCTTGCATAAGCTCGGCGATGAGTTGGAAAAACGCGCTGAGGAAATAGCAATGGTTGAGTCAATGGACTGCGGCCAGCCACTGCGTTTTATGCGCCAAGCGGCTATTCGCGGTGCCGCTAATTTTCGCTTTTTTGCCGACAAAGCACCGGAGGCGCGCAATGGTTTATCACTGCATCAAGATCAGCACACTAACTACACCGTACGTAATCCAATAGGGCCTGTGGCCGTTATCACCCCGTGGAATACTCCGTTCATGTTATCCACTTGGAAAATAGCGCCAGCACTTGCTGCGGGTTGTACGGTCGTGCACAAACCTGCGGAATTGAGCCCACTAACAGCTACTGTTTTGGCTGAGTGTGCAGAGGCCGCAGGCCTGCCAAAAGGTGTTTGGAATATGGTCAATGGTTTTGGCTCCATTGTGGGTAAAGCACTGACTGAGAATCCCAAAATTAAAGCAGTGGCGTTGGTAGGTGACTCCGCAACGGGTAAAAAAATCCAAGCGCAAACGGCTAATACATTAAAGCGTTTACACCTTGAATTAGGTGGCAAAAATCCTGTAATCGTATTTGATGATGCGGATTTTGAGCGCGCTCTAGATGCGGTTGTTTTCATGATTTATAGCCTCAACGGTCAACGTTGCACTAGCTCGAGTCGTCTATTAGTGCAATCGGGGATTAAAGATAAATTCCTAAGCGCATTAAAAGTGCGCGTGGCTAATTTAAAAGTGGGGCACTCACTGGATCCAGCGACTGAAGTGGGACCACTAGTACACACAGGTCACTACGATAAAGTGACTAGCTATTTTGATATTGCCAAGCAAGAGGGTGCGCGCGTTGCAGTAGGCGGAGTTTCGCTGCGCGATGAGTTGGGCCCCGGTAATTATGTGAGTCCAACCCTGTTTGTTGAAGCTGCCAATAGTATGCGTATCGCCCAGGAAGAAATTTTTGGCCCGGTACTAACCGCTATCGAGTTCGAGACTGAAGAGCAGGCGATTGCGTTAGCTAACGATACTATTTACGGTCTAGCCGGTTATATCTGGACCAGTAATACAGGTTGCGCAATGCGTATGGCCGATAAGGTTGAAGCTGGCATGTTGTGGGTTAACTCTGAGAATAATCGCAACTTACCATCGCCCTTTGGCGGGGTGAAAATGTCGGGCATTGGCCGCGATGGCGGCGATTGGAGTTTCGATTTCTACATGGAGACTAAAAATGTCTGTATTGCCCACGATTTACACAGTGTACCTGTACTAGGTCGCTAAAGCGGAGTTATTTATGCCACATTTCATTATGGAGTACTCGGCAAATCTAGATGAAGATCTTGATATATCGATGCTCTTTGAAAGTTTAAACAATACGGCAATTGCCACTGGGGTCTTTCCGATTGGTGGGATTCGCACACGCGCGGTGCGCTGTGAGCATTTTAGAGTGGGCGAGGGTGATCCTGAAAACTGCTTTGTGCATTTAACGGCCAAAGTCGGTGCTGGTCGTGAACCGCAAGTACTTAAAGAGGCCTGCGATAAAATTTTTGCGGCGTTTACAGCCCAATTAGATCCGGTCTTTGACCAACGTTATATCAGTATCGGTTTTGAGATGATAGAGCTGCACCCGCAGCTTAATTACAAGAAAAACAATATCCACCAAAAAATAGCCGAACAGCAAAAAGAGCGTTAATGAGTAAAGCTGCAAGGCTAAAGAGTTTCAAAAAAGAATGGCTAAACAACTACTTTAAAATATAAATATAAAATATAGGGTGAAAAATGAACATTATAAAAGCACTGGCGATAGGTCTATTCATCACAGCAGCGACTCAAAGCGCGGCGCAGACAACCTTGCGTGTTGCCAGTTGGTTACCACCGACACACCCGCAAAATGTAGTGGTATGGCCCACTTGGTCAAAATGGGTGGAAGAGGCAACCCAAGGGCGGGTTAAAGTGGCGATTGAATACGGTATGGGTCACCCAAAAACTATGTTTGAATTGGTTGAAGATGGCGTAGTTGATGCCTCTTTTTCTTATCACGGTTATGTACCGGGGCGTTTCAAGCTTACTCAAGCGGTTGAGCAGCCATTGCTGGGCACCAGCGCAGAGGCAGCTTCGGTCGCTCACTGGAGAGTGCACAATAAATATTTCGCCAAGGCGAATGAGCACGACGGTTTAGAGCTCATTGGTCTGTTTACCCACGGGCCAGGACAAATCCATATGGCCAAGCCGATTAAGACACTGTCTGACATACAGGGAAAGAAGATTAGACTTGGTGGTGGTGTGCAAGGGGAACTGGGGCATCGCATGGGGGTGACTGCTGTAGGTGCCCCGGCGCCGAAAGTTTACGAAATGATGCAGCAAGGTGTTATTGATGGTGCTTTCCTACCGATTGCTGAACAAAAAGGGCTGCGTTTAAAAGAGGTAGCGACTAATGTTATTGCTCTACCCGGCGGTATGTATTTAGGTAGCTTTGCTATCTTTATGAACCCAGATTTCTTAGCGGATTTAGAGGTGAAAGATCGCGACGCTATCTTGAGTGTCTCTGGAGAAAAACTCTCTGCCATGGCAGGAAAAGCATGGGATGCCGGTGATGTTGCGGGGCTTGCTGCTGCTAGGGAAGCGGGCGTTAACGTGACTGTGGTAAAAGCAGGGGATGCGCTGGCCAATGAATTTGTAACCCTCACTAAAGGCATGGAAGATGTCTTTTTATCATCGGTTTCCAGTCGTGGGGTAGATGCTAAGGCGGCACTTCAAGAGTTACGTGAAATAGCGCGTAGTTATAAGTAGGAGTGTGCTATGACGTTTAGTGTTTGGCTACGCGAACACTACGTAGAGAAAGGGCCAATTGTTTGGTTGGCCTTTTTTCTAGAGTTGATCGCAGCGCTTACTTTATTTTTGCTAATGGTTTTGACGTGCGCTGATGTGTTCGGACGCTACTTCTTTAATAACGCAATTGATGGTGCGACTGAAATGACCGAAATGGGCATCGCCATTTTGGTTTTTGCGCAATTGCCGATTGTTACTTGGCGAGGTGCCCATGTGGTGGTCGATATTCTCGATAAGTCACTGGGCAATCGTCTGATTAAATTTTTGGGGCTAGTGGCTGCTTTTTTTATTTCGACCTCACTGTATTTTTTAGCTGTGCGTATTTATGCCTTAGCTGCGCGCTCAATGCGCCGTGGAGAGGTCAGCGAATACTTAGAGTTACCCACTGCCTATATCGTTGAATATATAGCCATTATGAGTTGGGTGTGCGCAGCAACCATGATCAGTTATGGGGTTTATCGAATATTGTTTGTCACTCGTGAATGATCTCCAGTGTGTTTAATTTATACGCGTTATTAACGCAAAAGGTATTTTTAGTATGATTACTGCTTTAATTGGCTTTGCCATATTACTGCTAATTATTGTTGTCGTGCGTGTGCCTATCGCATTTGCAATGGGACTGGTCGGCTTCTTTGGATTTGCATACATGCAGGGATTATGGTTCGACAATATAATGGATTTTCGCTATAACGGCGCGCTTTCAATGGCCGCCAAGCGTGTTGTCGATACCGCTCAAGAATATAGTTTGTCAGTGATTCCCCTGTTTATATTAATGGGTAATTTGGTCACTAAGTCGGGTTTGTCACAGGAACTTTATCGTGCCTCATACGCGTTTTTGGGGCACAGAAAAGGGGGGCTTTCAATGGCAACGGTTGTTGCCTGCGGCGGGTTTTCTGCCATTTGTGGTTCTAGCTTGGCCACGTCTGCCACTATGGCAAAAGTGGCGATGCCACCGATGCGCAAATACGGTTATGCTGATTCTCTGGCAACTGCTTCCATTGCTGCCGGGGGGACTCTCGGGATTTTAATTCCACCCAGTGTGATTCTGGTGATCTACGGTTTGTTAACTGAAACCAGTATTAGAGAACTATTTGCCGCCGGTTTTATCCCGGGTATGATAGGCATCTTGCTCTATTTAGTTGCCGTACGCTATGTGGTATGGAGAGACCCAAGCGCAGGCCCATGCGGCGATAAAATGAGCTGGCCTGAGCGTCGAGAAGCCCTTCGTGGAGTGTGGGGTGTGTTGATTTTATTTAGCGTGGTGATGGGGGGGATTTATCTGGGGGTATTTACGCCTACGGAAGCCGCTGGCATTGGCGCTAGTGGGGCCTTTGTTATCGCGCTTTTGCGCAAGAGTCTTAGCTGGGCAGGATTGTTTGATCTCCTTGCAGATACTGCACGTACCACCGCTATGTTGTTCTCAGTAGTGATTGGCGCTTTAATATTCTCGAATTTTATTAACCGCGCTGGGTTACCGGCGGACCTGCTTGAGTTTGTCACTAGTCTAGATGTCTCGGCGATGACAGTGATATTCGTTATTCTAGCCATCTACATTGTATTGGGGATGGTTTTTGAGAGCTTATCGATGCTATTGCTAACGGTCCCTATATTCTTTCCCTTAGTGCAAAGCTTAGGTTTTGATTTAGTGTGGTTTGGAATTGTAGTGGTAGTGGTCACGGAAATTAGTTTAATCACACCGCCAGTTGGCATGAATGTCTTTGTGCTTAGCGCGGTATTAAAGGATGTGAAAGCCAGTACTATCTTTAGGGGGGTTACGCCATTTTGGTGTGCTGATATCTTTAGGTTGCTATTAGTCGTGGCGTTTTCGTCTATCTCGTTATTCTTACCAGAATTACTCTATCGCTGATAATAGGGGGGATTAAAGTGACCCCCCCGCATCTGCTTTGCTAATGCGCACTTAAGCTGTCAAAGCCGGCAATCGCCGCACGTGCGCACTTTTGATCTTGCTCTTCACTGCCACCGGAAACACCGATAGCACCGACCAATTCATGGCCGTATTTAATGGCGAGCCCCCCACCAAACAAAACCATATTTTCACGGTTGCTCAAACCCTCGCGAATCAGTGGTTTGTCAGCGAGCTGCTGCTCCCATAAATGGGTTCCAAACCCAAAGCTGACGGCTGTATAAGCTTTATCGCGAGCGATATCTGTCGATAGTAAAGGGGCGTGGTTGGTGCGCATCATGGACAGTGGTTGGCCTTGATTATCAAGTACCCAAACACAGATGTTGAGCTTGGTGTTTACAGCGCAATCGCAAGCGGCCGAGCACAGTTGTTGCGCTACATGCCAGTCTAAAGAGGTGTGTTGAATTAACATGGTCAATGCTCTATGAAAGTAAGGTTGGGTGGTGATGGGTTAGAAGTCGAAGGTCGAAGGTCAAAAGACTCAAGACCTACGACCTTCGACTCAAAACTTAAGGCTCGAGACTAAATACAACGTTAACTTGACCGGTGCCTGAACTTGGAAAATACTCACCGATAATTTCACCTTTACCTTGATATTTATCCCAGCCAAGCGCACCAAATAGCATCGCAGTATCATGCATGCCTCCTTCGCCTGAGCAAAGTGCAGCGTAATCTGGCAGCATTTTGAGGAAAGTACTAATTTCACCCTCTTGCCAAAGCTCGAGTACGCGTAGATCTACTTGGCGGTTAAACTCTTTAGATATGGTGAAGGTGCCATTGTTTGCTTCGTAGTCATCATTGTCCCAAATACGATGAGATAATGAGCCAGAAGCAAGTAACAATACCTTGCTATCACTAGCTTCGATACCCTCTCGAATAGCCTCGCCGAGCTTTCTTGAACTCTCCAGACTGTGTACCGAACACCAACCTGAAACAGAAACAATCTTTAGATCGGATTCTTTGTTCATATAGCGCATAGGGACTAAAGTGCCGTATTCCAAATCGAGAGTGTCAACTTGATGAGATAAAGTGTGCACCCCTTTTTGCATCGCCTTTTCAGCGATTAAGTCTCCAAGCTCTGGATTGCCTGTATATTGGTAGTCTAAATTTTGAATAAAATGCGGGAACTCGTGGCTGGTGTAGCAGCCTTTGAAGTTTGCATTTGCATTGATGTGATATCCAGCATTCACCAACCAGTGAGTGTCTATGACCACGACGGTATCAGCACCGGCTGCGCGAGCCCTACGCGCAATTTCAATATGCCCATCTATTGCCTGTTGCCTCTTTCCCTCCAAGGGCCCCGGGCGTTCGGATAACAACATTGTGGGGACATGAGTGACTTTTGCAGCGACGACTATTTTTCCCATTTTAACCTCCTGGATAGAGCGAATATACATAGGCTCTAAATTTAAGTTATGAACCAAAATAACTTAACATGTTAAGTAATCTTATTATATAGCTTTCATCTTTTTTTATTGGGCTAACTGCTACTCTAATTAGGTTTTATGTTGGAAACTTCTTTAAGCATTTTCATCAGCTCTTGCAATTTTTCTTCGCTATAGCGACTGACAAATGCATCGTATCTGGCTTCAACTTCAGGGCTTAAGCCCTCGATTAATTCTCTGGCGCTTTCCGATAGGCTGACTAATGTACGGCGTTGATCTTCACTGCATTTACGTCTGACAATATAGCCTTGTTGCTCCAGTCTTTTAAGTATGCCAGTTAGGCTAGGGCTTAAAATACAGCAGTGGTTCGCCAACTCTTTTGACTCTATTTGTGGATAGTTGAAGAGTGCTCTGAGGATTCGCCATTGCTGTTCTGTGAGTGAATGCTCGTTCAGAAGGGGGCGAAAAAACATCATCGTTGCTTCACGCGCGCGCAATAGTTGTAGAGGGAGGGAATCTTCAAACTTTCTCATAAAACTTAGTCAGCCAGTCAATTTTGAAATTAAATGATCACCAGACACTATCAGTGATTGGTGTAAAGGTGTGAACTTAAGGAATAGTCTCTGTAGGTCTCTATCACTGTAATATTCCTAAATAACTTAACAAGTTAATTATGTGTTTTCGCCTGCAATATGTCCAGATCTAATGGCTTGAATGAAGGTACTTCACGTATAGGAATACTGTGGAGGTCGCTATTTTTTAAATACAGTCATTCATCCGTGTGTAAAAGTCTGATCCAAGGAACAAGCTTAGGTTTAATGGCGAGGAGGTTTTGCAATGAATACATTTCTGTATATAATAATCTTAATGGTAATTATTATCATTCGTATTTATTGTTTGTATATATAGGAGATAGTTATGAGCTTTATCATCGCAGTGAGGAATTTCTTACTTAAAATTATGTACCGCGCAATGCGTCCATTGATTTTTTTAATGGATCCAGAGGAGGCTCATTATAGTTTAAAAAGAGTCGGGGTGGTATTGGGCAGTAATGCTTTGTTTAGGGGCATTACGTCACTGTTTTATGATTACAATCATCGTAGCTTAGAGACCAAAGTGGATGACATTAGCTATCGTAACCCTGTGGGGTTATCGGCGGGGTTTGATAAAGATGGTGAGTTGACAAAAATCTACCCGGCACTGGGTTTTGGCTTGGCTGAATTAGGTTCGTTCACGGGTGAGGTTTGTCCAGGAAACCCAGGAAAGCGTCTGTTTCGCATGGTGAAGTCTAAATCAATAGTAGTGTGGTACGGGCTAAATAATTTGGGTGCTGAAAAAATATCACAGCGCTTGGCTAATGCGGATTTTGGTCGTTTAAGAGTCGGTATTAACGCGGCAAAATCTAATGTAACACCTGAGTTTGTGCTGCAAGAGTCTATTCGTGATTATCTAAAAACCATGACTTTGTTTAAAGATATAGGCGATTATTTTACGGTGAATATTAGCTGCCCTAATACCCAAGATGGCGAGCCTTTTGTCGATAAAAATAACTTGGATGCACTACTGATTGCGATTAATAAAAAGATTCGCCCTATTACCCATAAACCGATCTACGTGAAGTTGGCCGCAGATTTAAATTTGGATGAAATTAACGTCATTATTGATGGCTGCGTCGAGCATAATATGGACGGTGTGGTACTGACAAACTTAGCGAAGCCCGATGTTAATCAAGAGCACATTAGCGCAGAGTACCCCTCTAACCAAGGGATTCTGCCTAAAGGCAAAGGGGCGATGAGTGGCTTGCCGTTGCAGCGAATCTCCACGGATGTGATTCGTCATGTCTATCGTCGTACGCGTGGCAGTCTCACTATTATCGGTGTAGGCGGCATTTTTACGGCGAAAGATGCCTATGAAAAAATCACCTCAGGGGCCAATCTACTGCACATGATAACGACGATGATTTTTGATGGGCCGCAAAATATTAGCGAAATAAATCGCGGTTTAGTGAAGCTGTTACAAGCGGATGGATTCTCATCTATTGAGGAAGCGGTGGGATCTAGAAACCCGCTACCTATTATTGCCCAGTGCCACGTAGAAATAGACAGGGATGAAGTGGCTGCTTGATCCAAAATAGTGAGGTTATTATGTTTGAGAAATTAGCCGCAAGTTTGCCTTTTGAAATCCAACTGGAATTTCGCAAAGCGTTGAAAAAAGGATACTGGAGTAATGGCATGAAGCTGACTGAAAAACAGCGAAAATCTTGTGAACAAGCGCTGTTTGTTTTCGAGGGGAATAAGCAACAGTATTTTCATTAATCAAGATATGCCGCAATAGTATTGCGGCATTTGTCTCTGTGTTAGCTATTTTCGACAGACAAGTAAGATGTATGTAATCCCTGCCTTAATACCGAACTTCTCTGTAAGAATGAGTTTTTATAGTCCTCTTTTGTGGTAGACCACGGCTTCGGCTGGTTTTTTTGAAGTGTTAGCTTCTTGTTTTCACTGTAAAAATATTTATTAGATAAAAAAGAGCAACTCAAGTGTAGGTACTTTCTAAAAGTACTGAAGTAGGTAAACTAGCCAAACCTTAAGCTGTAATTATCGAATGATTTGTCATGCATGGAATACAAAGTAGCTGTGACTTAATCAGAGAATTCTAAAAGGACTTATATGAAAAATAACCGAGAGCAGGTGCTCGCTTGGGTACAGGCAGGGCTTATTCAAGAAAAGGATATAGGGCAAGCGCTACAAGTTGCTCAAACACAACCTGATAAGCAACAGTGGTATCAGTTTTCCAAACAAGTACTGCTGTGGATGAGTGTGATTTGTGCCTGCAGTGGGGTGATTTTCTTCTTTGCCTATAATTGGCAGGCACTGTCGCGTTTGATGCGTTTCTCCTTGGTTGAAGGTGCTATGTTAATCCTCAGCTTTAGCTATTTGCGCTGTAGTGCCAATCAAAAACTCAAAGTGGCACTGCTAATGGCGATGGTGTTATTAACAGGATCCTTATTAGCATTAGTTGGGCAAACTTACCAAACAGGGGCAGATCCTTGGCAGTTGTTTGTCATTTGGTGCGCACTGATTACGCCTTGGGCGTTTCTCGCTCGCTCTAGTGTGATCTGGGTTTTTTGGGTAGCACTGTTAAATATTGGCTGTCTTTTGTTTTTCCAATTGAATGTGAACCTACAATGGTTTTCATATGATCATAGAGCGGGCTTATTGTTAAATTTAGTAACGATTAATGCAGGCCTATTAATGCTGTTCGAACTAGGCGCTAAGTTTGACACAGGGTCTTTGTTTAATAAGGTAAGCCTTATTCCTGCAGGCAACCGTTACACTCAACAAGTGTTATTGAGCTTATCTACTTACCTCCTTTGTCACTGGGCGATTGAAGGCATATTTCACGATCGTGAAAGTAGCTATCTGGTCGTGGTTTACCTGCTGGTTAGTGCGATAGTTTATCGCTTTCTAATTCAAGATTTACTCGCTTTGGCTGTTATTTGTTTAGGTTTTTTAGCTGTTAGTAGTGCATCGCTGTTTAGGGGATTAGAGTTTGTTGATGCCGATTTTGAGGGCTATATGTTGCTAGGTGCTTGTTATATTTTAGGGGTATCTAGCTTGATGGGTATGTATTTAAAAAAAGTGACAAAAGTGTTTGCTCTGCAGCAATCTATTGCACAAAAGGCAACGGCGGATAAAGGGGAAGACGAATGCAATTAACAGATAATCAGTTGTGGCAGTCGTTGCAAAAACAGCAGTTGGTCAACCAAGAACTGGCCCCCGATGCGACTAAGTCGCCTTGGTATATACGGGCCTTAATGGGCTTTACAGCCTGGGTGAGTGCTTGCTTTCTCTTTGGCCTTTTTGCGTTTTTAGTTTTTTCTTCGGGTTCTGAGAATGGTTTTGTGGCTGCCATTATCGGGGGGGTGAGTTGTGCCTTGGCCTTTGCGATGTTTTCCTCCCAAAAGCAGGGGGTGTTTGGCAATCAATTGGCATTGGCCTTTAATCTGTCAGGGCAGTTATTGATCGGGATAGGCCTGTTTATGGTGCTAGATGATTTGGATTTATCAGGCGCTGATTCGCTGGTCAGCCTGTTAATGATCTTTTTTGTCTTACAGTTACTGCTGAGTTTTATCATGCCGGATTATATCAGCCGGATGCTCTCTAGCTGGTTCGCTATGATGACGCTATTTTGGGTTTTAAAAACTTTCGGTTTAGCAGCGCTTTCATTACCTCTTGTTGCCGTGTTATTTATCAGTGTTTGGTTGGCAGATGCAAAGTGGCGTAAAAAGAGTGTGCTGTGGGAGCCTATTGGCTATGGGTTAACGTTCAGTTTGGTGGTTTTTAGCGGCAATTTGTTGATGGTGTTTCCGCTCTTTGAATTTATGGAATGGCTTGATGAACCCATCGATATGTACTTGTATAGCTATTGGATAGGAGTGCTCGCCATAACGCTCTGCTTTGGTTATGTATTGAAAGTTATTAGCCATCAGTTTCAGATTGCAGTTAATTCTAGAATGGGTGTGAGCCTAGTACTGCTTTGCATCTTGTTTTCGGTGATCAGTTATTTTATCGCTGGGGCCAGTGCAGGCTTACTGCTTATTTTGGTCGGATTTTTCAAGCAAAGGCGAATGTTAGTTGTCCTAGGTGTATTAAGTTTATTGGGCTTTGTATCTTGGTATTATTATTCACTTAACTGGACTTTGTTGTATAAGTCGATGGTATTAATTGGTTTTGGCGCGTTGTTTGCGCTGATTCTACTCATCATGAAATGGGCAGATAAAAAGGCGGCGGGTGCAACATTCAATATAAAGAATATCTATGTACTCAATACCGCTAATATTATTGCAGTCGCTATGATGGCACTGATCCTCGGTGCACTGAATTTAAATATTTACCAAAAAGAGAAAATATTAGCGAAAGGGCAGGTGGTATTGTTAACGCTAGCGCCAGTAGATCCGCGCTCACTGATGCAGGGAGACTATATGCGGCTGCGCTTTGACATCGAAAGGCGTATCTCTGAGCGTGAGCAAGCGGTTGATCAAGGTCTGTTTGTGGTTGATTTAGATGCGTTTGAAGTGGCCAGTTTCAACAGTCTTTACTCAGGGCAAGCTCTCGCTGATAACCAAGTGAAAATGCAATTTAGAATACGTGATAATAGATTACAACTTGCCACTCATGCTTTCTTTTTCCAAGAGGGAACTGCGAGTGAATATGAAGCTGCAGTTTACGGTGAGTTTCGAGTGGCTGATAACGGCGAGTTACTGCTGAACGCGTTGCGTGATAAAGAGTACCAAGTGATAGGCTATAATCGCCCGGGGAATTAACCTAAGCTCTCTGCTTCCTACAGTATCACCGCTCTTTGCGGCGGTGATACTTTAGATACAATTTATTTGAGTTTGATGTAATGCCGTTTAGAAAAGTCGACGTTGATTTTGGCTTCAATTTTTAATCTAAACCGGTTCTTTTTATCTTTACTGGTCAGCTGGTAATTTGGATCTGCTTTAAAAATGCCGTCGGCAGGTATTAAGAAATTGTGCATCACTTGCGGGTGAGCGTTGTTAAACTCTTTTAAGATATAGGCATCAATTTTAGAATAATCCAGTTTATCACCTGCTGAAGCATTCCAGTATTTGCTGATTTTCTCATCTTTTAAATCAGCCTGTTCTTCAGTTCTAACCCAGCCGTAGTGATATATTTTAGCGCCGGTATGTTTGGCTTTTGGGTAACGACCTACTTTCTTGGATTTTAATACAATCCAATAGAGGCCATCCGGAGCGTACGTGCGTATGCTGTTTTTGATGATGCGCGGCTCAGATCTGTACCAAGAAGGGCTCCAAAGGTAAGTGTTTTTATTGCCGTAAAAATGCAGGTAATCAAACACCAATGCTTCGACATTGTCATCGTTTTCATATTGGATACACGCTTGTTTGATTTTCTCTAGATCTTCTTCGTGTACCACTTCATCAGCTTCTAGATAAAAAGCCCACTTACCCGAACAGTTGAATTGAGCAATCATTTTCTGTTGGCCGTAAACATAACCGCGAGTGGTCATGACTTCGTTCCAAGTGGTTTGAATAATTTTAATTTTTGGCTCTGTTTTAGCGAGGGCTTCAAGCTGTTCTAAAGTATTATCTTCACAGTCGCCAAGGGATATAACGAACTCATCGACAATCGGTAAAACTGATTTTATAGATTGTAAAAAAGGGTAGCCCAACATGGCGCCATTACGTAGGAAAGTAAATCCGCTAATTAACATGTTTATCCTTGTATTAAGTGGTCGTTATCCGGCTAGATTAGCTGTTATCTGGCAGCATCAAAGGGCGACAAACTAAAATGAATTTTGCGCACTATGATAACGGTTTATTTATTTAACTCAATGTTTGCAAACTAGAACGGGTAATTGTTTTATCCTAAATTCGGCAGTTGGGCATCATTTTAGGCGCAGAAAAATCGCATTGTAACTAGGCATGATTAGCAGTAAATGGTTGTTCCCTTTACAAAAATCATAACGACGTTACGGTGCGATTTAGCCAGTCTAAAGTGATGTAGTGTATTCACTCACAGAGTGAATACACTGGATAAGCAAAAGACAAACAAAAACAATAGATTGGCTTAAATACGAAACGGTCAACTGCCGATTTTAGGTTTACAGTGCTAACTCTAATCCCACTTTGGTGCGCTCCATCACCACGGATGTTTTAAAGCGGCGCACGTTTGAGTCATTGTAGAACAGTGATTGGGTAAAACGTTCAAAGTCATCCATGTCAGTCGCGGTCACAATGAGCATGAAATCGGCTTCACCCGTGACGTAATAACACTGTTGAACTCTAGACTCTTTTTTTATCCGGGTTTTAAATTCTTTTAGATGATTGATATGGTCCCGCTCTAGTTCTACAGAAATAATAAAACTCATGTGCTGGCCGACCGCTTTAGGTGAGACGATCGCGACTTCTTTAGCGATCACTTGATTATCACGTAATCGTTTCAGGCGCCTTTGCACGCTGGCTGTTGATAAACCTACCTCTTGCGCTAGATATTCAATAGATTTTCGCACATCGCTTTGTAAAATTTTTAAGATATGTAAATCTTGATTATCTAGTTGCACAGTTATTATCCTATTTTCGATTGCTCATCATTTTGATTTAAATAGATCATATTTCTATGAAAATAGATACAAATACGTGTAATTTTTTAATTAGTTGATTAAATTGTATCGAATCTCTCTGCTATAGTATTTCCAACATTTAATGGAGATTAATATGCAAGACAATAATAAACCCTCAGCTGCAACCGTTAGTATTTGGGGTGGCGAAACAGAACACGAACTTTACGAGCGTTCTACTCAGGTGCCTGTAGTGCACAGTGTCTCCTTTGGTTATAAAGATATTGATACTTGGCACAATGTCGCGCTTGAAAAAGAGCCTGGTCATATTTATTCGCGCAATACCAATCCAACGGTGCGTGCTTTTGAAGACAAAGTGCAGGCTCTTGAAGGCGCTGACGCAGCGACCAGTTTTAGCTGTGGCATGGCTGCTATCAGCAATACTTTTGGTGCGTTGCTAAGACCTGGCGATCGCATTGTTTCTATTAAAGACAGCTACGGTGGCACTAATAAGCTCTTTACGGAGTTCTTACCGCCACTGGGCATTGATGTCTGTTTGTGCAATACCTCAGATCATGAAGAAATAGAGGCAGCAATAGCCAAAGGCTGCACTATGCTCTATTTGGAAACACCGACTAACCCGACCGTTAAAATTGTCGACATCGAAAGGCTTTCTAAAGCAGCCCGTGCAGTGGGTGCTTTGGTGGTTGTGGATAATACTTTTGCCACCCCTATCAATACCAATCCGCTAGCGTTGGGTGCCGATATTGTTATTCATAGTGCCTCTAAGTTTTTAGGCGGTCACGCGGATGCTTTAGGCGGTGTTGCCTGTGGTAGTAAAGCGCTGATTAAAAAGCTGTATCACTACCGTGAGATCAATGGCGCTTCATTGTCGCCGATGGATGCTTATAGCTTATTGCGCGGCATGAAAACACTCAGCCTTAGAGTAGAGCGTCAAAACCAGTCGGCGATGACTATTGCTCAATGGTTGTCACAGCACCCTGCAGTTGAAGTGGTAAATTACCCGGGACTTGAAACACATCTGCATCACGATGTAGCCAAAGCGCAAATGCGCGGTTTTGGTGGCATGCTGAGTTTTAGCGTAAAAGGTGGCATGGAGGCTATTAAGCAATTTCTACCAAAATTGCAGTACGCTCACATGGCGGCGAACTTAGGTTGTGTGGAGACGGTAGTGGGCCCTCCGGTTGTGACCAGTCATGTAGAATGCACTGAGCAAGAGCGTGCCAATGCGGGAATCCCTGAAGGGTTAGTGCGCTACTCAACCGGTATTGAAGATGTTAATGATCTGATTGCAGATTTGGAACAAGCACTTAAATATATTCGTTAGTTCTCACCCAGAAATGGGGCCGTAGCGAGAGCGACTCAATGGTTCAAGATTTGTGCGACTAGGTAAGAGCGTTTAGTTGTTCTAAATAACCATATCTAGTGGTGCGAAGATTGAGCCTGTGAGGTGTTCGCAGTAGGAATCTGTTTCTGAATGGGAACTAGTAAATAGGGCTATTTTAAAGGAGTTAGTATATGGACGATTCTCGTATACATTTTAGTTTGACAGAGTACGCACAAAGGCTTGAGAAAGTCAGAACCGCGATGAGAGAACTGGAAATTGACACGTTAATCGTTCATGACCCTTCCAATATGGCCTGGTTAACCGGATACGATGCCTGGTCATTTTATACACCGCAAGCGGTTGTCGTTGGCACAACTGGCGAGCCTATTTGGTTTGGCCGCAATATGGATGCCAACGGTGCTAAACGCACCGCTTATATGAGTACAGAGAATATTGTTGGTTATCCTGACCACTTTGTGATGAATCCGCCTTTACATGCGATGAGCTATTTAGGGGATAGTGTATTAGCAGAGCGAGAATTACATTTAGGTAATATAGGTGTAGAAATGGATAACTACTATTTCTCGCACACCGCTTTTAAGGCGTTGCACACTAGCTTAAGTGCGGCGAATTTAGTGGATGCCACAGGGCTTGTGAATACTTGTCGAGCGATTAAATCAGCGCAAGAAATTGAGTATATGCAGATAGCTGCGCGTATTGCTGAAAAAATACATCGCGCTGCCTTTCAAATGATAGAACCGGGCCTTGCTAAAAACAGATTAGTGGCTGAGGTTTATCGGGTGGCGATGATCGGCCACGAAGAGCATTTTGGAGATTACCCTGCCATTGTGCCTATGCTCAGTTCAGGCGCTGAAGCTAACGCACCGCATTTAACCTGGGACGGCAGTGTTTTTAATAAAGATGAGTGCAGTTTCTTTGAACTAGCAGGTTGCCATAAACGTTATCACTGCCCGCTGTCACGCAGTATTTATCTGGGAGAGCCCAGCGCAAAATATCTACACGCAGAAGAGGCACTGAACGCGGGATTAGAGGCGGGGCTTGGGGTCGCAAAACCGGGCAATACTTGTGCAGATGTGGCCAACGCTTTGAACAGCACCCTGGCAAAATTTGGCTTTGATAGAGCGGGCGCACGTTGTGGTTATCCGATTGGACTGAGTTATCCGCCAGATTGGGGTGAGCGCAGTATGAGTATGCGAGAGACTGATTTAACGGTTTTAGAGCCGGGGATGACTTTCCACTTTATGCCGGGGCTGTGGCTCGACAATTGGGGGATGGAGACAACTGAGAGTATCGTGATCACTCAGGATGGCTGTCAGACCTTGTGTGACTATCCACGAAAACTGTTTGTGAAAAAATAAATTAGCAGTAACGGGTGGCGGGTTCGTGATTGCGTGTAAAACCCGAAACCCGAAACCCGAAACCCGAAACCCGAAACCCGAAACCTTATAGAGTTATTCGATTATGCAAGATACATCAGTAATGAGCAGTGTTGATTTTGAGCGAGAAGGCGTGCAACACGGCTTTTTAAAATTGCCGCATTCTACCGATGGATCTGCTTGGGGGTGCATCATGATCCCCATTACTGTGATTAAGAACGGACAGGGACCAACGGCGCTGTTAACGGGTGGGAATCATGGTGATGAATACGAAGGCATCACCAGCTTATTAAAACTGAGTAATCGTTTAAAGAGCGAACAAGTGCAAGGGCGAGTCATTATTGTTCCTATGATGAACTATCCGGCAGTACAAAATGGCACGCGTACTTCTCCTATTGATAAAGGCAATTTAAATCGGGCTTTTCCCGGCAACCCGTGCGGCACTATTACCGAGCAAATTGCCGACTATTTCCAACGCTATTTAATCCCCTTGTGTGATTATGCGCTAGATATTCACTCAGGCGGTAAAACCCTCGATTTTATTCCTTTTGCAGCAGCCCACCGTTTACAAAATAAAGCGCAGGAAGCGCAGTGTATCGCGGCGGCGAAATGCTTTGGTGCACCTAATACCTTGGTGATGATTGACATGCAGGCCCACGCGCTCTACGACACTGCGGTTGAGTCGGCAGGCAAAGTATTTGTCAGTACTGAGTTAGGTGGTGGCGGCACGAGTAATGTTGAAAGCATTGCCATATGCGATAGAGGCATCGACAACTTTTTGATTTTTAGCGGCATTGTTAAAAGGGAGCTTAATGCACCAGCATCCCCAACTCGTGTTTTGGAAATGCCGGATATGGGTAGTTATATACAAAGCGTGCACCGCGGTATTGTTGAATATTGTGTTGCCCTTGATGGGCTGGTCAATGAAGGAGATCTAATAGCGCGAATATTCTCACTAGAGCGTACAGGTGTTGAGCCAGAGTTATATTTTGCCAAGGGTAATGGGATAGTCACTGCTCGGCACTTTCCTGGCATTATAAACATCGGCGATACACTGGCGGTGCTATCGATAGAAGTTGATGCTTGAAACTAAACATTGAAACCTAGTAATGAGCTGAATTTGTTGAAATAATCGAGGGATCTATAGTTACTAACCACAGGTGATGAATGACCACACAAGCGCTTTCCCTCGATGAAATATACCAACTCGCCTTCGATTGTTTAACAAAAGCCGGGGCAGACCAAGCCAATGCAGATGCAGTTGCCAATACTGTGATGCGCGCGGAACGCGATGGTAGCGCCTCACATGGTTTATTTCGCATCCCAGGTTATGTAGCGACTTTGCTATCGGGGAAAGTGAATGGCAGTGCAGACCCACAACCTGAGCAAGTCACCCCTGCTTTTGTTCGCTGCCATGGTCAAAATGGACACGCGCCCCTAGCCATTAACCGCAGTGTCGAGATGCTGGCAGAATCCGCGCTCACTTGCGGTGTAGCAGTACTAAGTTTAACCCACTCTCATCATTTTGCCGCCCTTTGGCCCGAGACAGAAGCGCTGGCGATGCGCGGTTTAGTTGGCTTTGCTTGTGTCTCTTATATGCCAATGGTCGCGCCCGCTGGTGGTCGCGAAGCACTCTTTGGCACTAACCCTATTTCATTTGCCTGGCCAAGGCCTAATAACACGCCGTTGGTTTTTGATATGGCCACGTCGGCGATGGCGATGGGTGAAGTGCAAATAGCGGCCCGCGATGGACATAAAGTACCGCTGGGAACCGGTTTGGATGCCAATGGCGAACTCACCGACGATCCACGAGAAATCCTCAAAGGTGTATTGTTGCCCTTTGGCGCGCATAAAGGTTCAGCCATCTCCATGATGGTTGAGTTAATGGCAGGGCCAATGGTGGGTGAAGGTTTCAGCTTTGAAGCACAGGAGGGGGACAACGGCGATGGTGGTCCACCGCAAGGTGGCGAGTTTATCTTGGCGATTTCCCCGCAAATTTTAGGTTCAGATAATTGGGCTGAACATGCAGAAAAACTCTTTGCTAAGCTTGAGAGCATCGATGGCATTCGCCTTCCTGGGCAGCGCCGTCATAAAATGCGGGCAGACCTAGGTGCCAGAGAAGTCAACAGCGAGTTAGTAGAAAAGCTACAAACGATGTCTTAAGTTAGCCATGACAAAGTAACAGGCATATTCTAGAAACCTGTCCGAGAGCAGCTATTGTTTTCATGCTAAGAACTGCGCAAGTTTCGGGTCGTGAGGAAGTGAGCGAGTAGTTACTATGATTAATAACTACTTACTCACTGGGGGCAAATAATGACAAAGCAGCTAAGAGCCTATAACAAAATAGCGCAAGCTATTGATTATATAGAGCAACATTTTAAACAGCAGCCCAGTTTGGATGAAATAGCTGCCAGCGTGCATTTAAGTCCCTATCACTTTCAAAGAATGTTTACTCAATGGGCGGGCGTAAGTCCGAAGAAGTTTATGCAGTTCTTGAGCATAGAGTACGCCAAGAAGCGTCTGAGTGAATTCCCAGAAAGCCTTTTAGATACGGCACTACAAACCGGCTTGTCGGGCGCTAGCAGGTTACATGATCTGTTCATTAATATTGAGGGAATGACCCCCGGAGACTACAAAAACGGGGGAGCGCAGTTAGTCATTGAGTACCATTGGCAAGAGAGCTTATTTGGCGCTATTTTCACCGCGTCTACCGATAGAGGTGTTTGCCATGTTGAGTTTGTTGAAAGTATCGAACTGGGTATACAGCACTTGTCAGAGCGGTTTCCAAACGCTCTATTGATAGAGGCTTTGAGTGACCACTCACAACAAGTATTAGATTTTTTGACACAAACCCCCGCAGCTGATTCTAAAATTTCGTTACATATAAAAGGCACGGCCTTTCAGCTGAAAGTCTGGCAAGCCTTATTACAAGTGCCACAAGGTAGTCTAGCCAGTTATTCAGATATCGCGCAGTCGATAGGCTCTGCGAGTGCGTCACGTGCGGTGGCAACGGCAATAGCCAATAATAATGTCGCCTTTCTTATTCCCTGCCACCGAGTGATAAAAGCGAGCGGACACTTTGGACAATATCGTTGGGGTGAAACACGTAAATTGGCAATTATCGCATGGGAAGGTGCGCGTGAGTGCCGTTGAACAGGCTATCTATCAAGCCAATAAAGACTGATTATAACTGGCAAACTAGCTGAGTGTTTAAATCATAAGTGTCTGTTGAAAGCGCTTGCGTAGGTTTGACAAGAGGCGTTAATTGCTTATCTAACCACTCTTTCGCTTGAGATTTATCAGTAAAGAAATGATAAGTAACGGCTAGGCTCTGATAAAAATCAGCGACTTTATCTTTAATGATTTGCATCGTGTTGTTATCGACAAATACTAAGGCGATTGCCTGTAGGCCTAGGTCTTTGCGCATTTTAGTGAAACTATACATCTGCTGTTCTGCTCCTGGTGTGTACAGACAGTTTTCATGCATATAGACAATTTGCCCCCAGCCGCCCTTTATTTCTGTTACGAGAGTTAGCAGATCTGACTGATAGCAATTAACGGCAGCCTGATTAAAGGGGCCTGTTGCGTCGACTTCAAGAATATTGGCTTTTCTAGTGACAATGAATTTACCGTGAGATCCAAACATAGGTATTTTATTCTCCCAAAATAATAGCTCTCTAAATTTATAGACCTATTAAAGGGCAAATAACATCGATCAAAACACTATATTATTGCTTTGGGCTATATATACTAATTATGCTTACATATACAGGCGTCGCTGTTTATATAAAGTTAATCTGTGGTTGAATAGGTGCTCAGTTACCTAGGGGTATAAGCAAGAGAGGTGGGTTTGCAAAAAATAGAATTTTTAATTGAGCAGCTGTTTAAAAGTGAATCAGCTAAGCTACTGTCAGTATTAACCAGGATTTTTGGCACGCAAAATTTTTCATTGGCTGAAGATGTATTACAAGAAGCTTTTGCTAAAGCTTTGAATAGCTGGAACAAAGAGGGGATACCTGAAAACCCAGTGGCTTGGCTTACTCTATGTGCTAAGAACTCTGCTTTAGATGTCATCAGAAAAAATAAGACAAAACTGCTGTTTGCCGATGATTTGAACCATTTTTTAGAGAGTGAATGGTCATTGCGCACGACCATTGATGATCAATTCAGTGATTCAAAAATTAAAGATGATCAGCTTAAAATGATTTTTGCCTGTTGTCATTTAGACCTAAAGACAGAAAACACCCTCCCGTTTATATTACAAACACTCTGTGGCTTTAGCGTAAAAGCGATTGCGAGAGCATTAGTGCAACCTCAAGCGGTGATCAAAAAACGTTTGTATCGCACCAAGCAGATATTACAACAACAGCCTTTTGATTTCCCGCAACCGCAGGCGCTTGATTCAGTATTAGATGAAGTGCATCGCGTGTTGTATCTGTTATTTAATGAAGGCTTTCATTCCAGCAGTAAAACACCGTTAGACTTATTGTTTTGTCGCGAGGCGATAGGCCTAGTAAAACTGCTATGTGATGAACCTGAAATTGTTCATAAAGAAACCTGGGGGCTATTGGCTTTAATGTATTTCCACTTAGGTCGGGCGGAGTCTAGGGTTGATGGTGAAGGGTATAACGTTCCCATTGATCTACAAGATAGATCGCTGTGGCAAAGTGATTTTTTTGACAAAGCGACAGCGAGTATTGAGCTGGCGAAAGCTTGTGAAAAAGGTAGCGCGGGGCGTTTTTTTCTAGAAGCATTAATTGCCAAAGAGCACTGTATCGCTAAATCGTTTGAGAGTACCAATTGGACGATGATTGTCGAGCTATATCGTCACTTGGTCTTTATCACGCAATCACCCATTGCCCAATTAAATTTAGCCATTGCCATTGCTTATAGTGGTGAGGTTAGCCTTGCTGTTACCCAGGTAGAGCAATTACTCGTGCATAAAAACTTACAAAAATCACACATGCCGCTGGCCATATTAGCGCATCTTAATGCCATGGCAGGACATGCAGAGCTGGCCCGTGAACAGGCCAGCCAATCCATGCAATTGGGCGGCACTGCACATGAGCATCGACTGCTGATGCAGCAGATAGAGCGCCAACTTACAGATTAACCCATTTGCTGAATTTCTCTTACTTGTACTGTGACGCTGGGGTAGTGAAAAATAGGGCAGCTCTTGGCGAGTTCAACGGCTTCATCGATATCAGCGGCCTTAACGATAGAGTAACCGCTCACTAACTCTTTGAGTTCAGAGGCGGCAATATCGGTAACAACTTTATCGGCACTGATCTTTTTACCGCTGTAATGCAGTGGAGAGCCACCAGTCACCAGTTTATCTCGCGCTTGTAGATCACCCATCCAGGCACCCCAGCCTTCCATTGCTGCTGCCATCTCTGCTGGCGTGGTATTTTTAGCCCAATCTGGATCGCCACCTTGGTAAATCAACATATATTCGTTCATTGTTATCTCCTATTATGGCAGCACAAATGCGCCGCCTTAATACTACAACGAATCAATACACAAATAGGGGACAAAAAATAACTATTTTTTGCAGTCTTTTCCAAATTATTATTTTTTTTAGTCTTTTTAAACAGCTAATTAGATTGTAATGCCTTGTGCCATTGCTTTTCATCTACACCTATACCTGCCAAAAACTTCTAGGCATAGCTTTACAGATATTCCAACTTTGTCGCTCTCGCTCATACTCTTTCAGTAGCAGAACATCTTTTGTATGGATTTACTTTTCTATGCTTACAGGTGCTTACAATAACTTACTATCTCGGACTGAAAGTGTGGCAACAGATGATTAGTATAGTTTCCGTTCGCAATACTATGGAATAAACCCTAATTTCAAAATAAGGATATTAAATGAAAACTAAACACCTACTCGCTTTTGCTACCAGTCTCTCAATGGTCATTTTTGTTAGTGGCTGTGCTAACACTGCATCAGACTATACCCCTATTGTTGACGGCCCTACAGGTGCACTGTTTGAACAAGATTTAGCCGCTTGTAAAACACTGGCTGAAAAACGAGATTACTTAAATGGTGATACTAAAACAGAAGCCCTACTTGGTGCCGGTATTGGGGCCTTAGTTGGAGCGGCAGGTAACGGCGGCGATATTTTAGCAGGAGCAGTTGCCGGTGGTACGATAGGTGGTGCAGGTAAAGCATGGGAAGTACGTGAGGAGCGTAAGAATATAGTCATTAAGTGCATGGGTGGACGCGGTCATGCAATAGTTGGCTAATGTCCACAATATTGCTCTGATAGAGCTTACCGCTATACAGTTTGAATTTAACAAGCCGTACTATTACGAACGCTCCATTATAAGTTGTTTCATATTAGTATGGCCGTGCAATAGATTTCCTCTCTCTTGTTTTCTGTGTTTACCAATATTAAGCCAATTTATTTAGTAGGCGCGTTGACACAGAGAAGGTCAAAAGATGTTTTATGCCGTCTCTGTGTCCGCTGCTCTGAAATTTGTCAGCTATCCGCAGCCACAACCATAATGCTTAGCTTTAGACATTTTACCAATCCCCGGGTTTAAGCTGTTGGTCGGATCTAGTTGTTTATAAAAAGCCTGCTGTTGTTCTGGTGCTTGATATAAATGGCCGACGTTGTGTTCAGCGGGATACTTAGCGCCTTGCGCTTCCAGCAGTTCTAATATTTGCGCTTTGACTGCGAGTGCGTTGTGGCCTTTTTTCAAAATGTAATCACGGTGGAAAACGTAGCAAAAGAAATGTCCGTAGTAGATTGGCTCTAATACTGCTGCGGATATTTCAGCGGGAAGCTGCTCACACCAATCACTGGTACTGCGCTTAAGCGCCACATCTAAAGCGAGTATGTCTTCGACTTTATCGCTATTAAGTTGCTCGTAACGCATAGCGGCACCGGCTACCACAAAGCGCTGTAACATGGCTTTCTTGGCTTCATTTTCAGTGCACTGAATATAGTGTCCTTGTGATTTATCACTAAAGTGTGTCGCTAGATATTGCTGCAACTGCGTAATACCTTCATCAGACATTTTTATAATCAAGTGGTGCTCGTAATCCTTACGCATCGCTAAAATAGATTTTGGTAAATGCTCGGGAAAAAGTTTGGCGGCGTAATACAGACACTTATCGGGAAGATCATTGGGTAACCATGGTTGTCGATTAAGCAGCGCAGTGACTTTATTTTTAATCGAGAATAACTTGGGCATACTGGCAGTGCCCAACTTTTCAATAGCTAAGAAGCCGTCTTTACCGTACTTGTGGGCAATATCAAATGCAGTGGCGTGCACGTATTCGGCTAATACGGGTAACTGTTTAAAGTCTTGTAAAATATCGCGGCGCAATTGAGTGAGCAGCTGGGGAGATTTAGTGCCAATGTAAAAGGTTTCGGTTTTTTTTGCGCTGGCAAATGTGTCTAAGCGCACCGCAAAAATAGCCAATTTCCCCGCGCAGCCACTGGCTTCATACAAGCGACGCTGATCGGCGTTAAAGCGAGCGGGAGTATCTGCTTCTATGTCTCTTAAGCGCTGTACATAATCGGTATCTGATGCAAGTTTATTCGATAATTGGATGTCATCATCGCTGTAATTCTGCTGCTGCAAGTTAGTCAGTATTTGCTCAGGAGTGTCACCTAATTCAATACCTAAGTGATTGATTAAAGTGAGTTCGCCTTTGT
>Ga0209395_1001171_pt1 | contig 37417 bp, 32 predicted proteins | sample GOMGulsemesocosm_3_FD_184635 | JGI IMG/M metagenome (GOLD analysis project Ga0209395, IMG submission 184635) | Methane-oxidizing microbial communities from mesocosms in the Gulf of Mexico - GOM9D Gulf of Mexico (SPAdes) (version 2) | ecosystem: Environmental > Aquatic > Marine > Cold seeps...
ACTACCCACAAGATTTAGCCGCCAAGGGACGCGACATCGAATGTCAGACCCTGTCGCGTGCTGTGCGTTGTCACATCGAACATCGCATCTTCTTGCACGGTCAAAAAACCGTGGTCTTTGCTAAGTAATACCAATTACATTGGCTCTGTTGTACTAAAGTGTTGCCACTTGAACAGCAAGACGCCGAAAATCCATCCATGGAGGCTCTGGAGCAGCATCCCTGCTGCTCATGCTTGCTTTATCAAATAGCAACGCTTTCAATTAATTAGCTTCATAACAACAATTAACGGGAGCAGAGCCAATTACATTAAGTAAACGGTCAATTTGGTAATGAGGAGAAACGCCGCTATGGTGTGTTTAAACCATGAAAAATGATCAGATATTTAGTGGAATTGGTATCCCCCCTCCCGATGACGGACGTTGTTCGTCATCGTCAATGCCACCATCACTTCTGTTCTTTGACCAACCGAAGACAATAAAGCGGCGGTTTCAATGATGACGGGTATAGGCATGTCGATGTCTTGATTGGAACTGCCTAGTTAATCACCAAAACGATACTCTTGATGCTCATTATTTTTTTTCATTGCAACTGTCAGTGACTACCCGCATAACACTTTACCGTGTTTGCCATGTCATTGACCTCAACAAGAGAGCTTGATATGTGTTCAAATCATGGAAATCGCGGTGTCGTTTACACAGGCCCGGGAAGTGTTGAAATTCAAAATATCGCCTACCCTAAACTGGCGATAGGCAATCGCAAATGCGAGCACGGTGTTATCTTAAAGGTGGTTACCACCAATATCTGTGGCAGTGACCAACATATGGTTCGTGGCCGTACGACAGCGGAGCCCGGACTAGTCTTGGGTCACGAAATTACCGGTATGATTATCGAGAAAGGTAGTGATGTCGAGTTTTTAGAGGTTGGAGATATTGTTTCTGTACCGTTTAATATCGCCTGTGGCCGTTGTCGTAACTGCCGCGAAGGACAAACAGGTATTTGTCTCAATGTTAACGCAGGTCGTGCTGGTGCGGCCTTTGGTTATGTTGATATGGGCGGCTGGGTTGGCGGTCAATCAGAATACGTGATGGTGCCCTATGCCGATTTCAATCTGTTAAAATTTCCCGATAAAGATCAAGCATTAGAGAAAATTCGTGATCTGACGATGCTATCGGATATCTTCCCGACTGGCTTCCACGGCGCGGTTACCGCCGGTGTGGTTCCTGGTTCAACCGTTTATGTGGCCGGTGCCGGCCCTGTTGGTCTTGCAGCAGCAGCGTCAGCTCAATTACTGGGTGCGGCCTGCGTTATCGTCGGTGATATGAATGAAGATCGCCTAGCGCAAGCTCGTAGCTTTGGTTGTGAGACTATCGATTTACGCCAAGATGCCAGCGTCCCTGACATGATTGAACAAATATTAGGGGTGCCAGAGGTCGATGCAGCGGTCGATTGTGTGGGTTTTGAAGCACACAGCCATGGCTGTAGTCATCACAAAGAACAGCCTGCTATTGTACTTAACACAATGATGGAAGTGACACGTGCTGGCGGCGGCATCGGTATTCCTGGTCTTTATGTTACCGGCGATCCAGGTGCTTCAACCGAAGCGGCTAAGAGCGGACAACTGAGCATGAATTTTGGTCTTGGTTGGGCAAAATCTCATTACCTAGTGACGGGACAGTGTCCAGTAATGAAATATCATCGCAATCTAATGCAGGCTATTTTGTGGGATAAGATCCAAATTGCTAAGGCAGTGAACGTGCAAGTTATTTCTCTGGATGGCGCACCACAAGGCTACAAAGAATTCGATAGTGGCGCGGCGCAGAAATTTGTTATCGATCCACATTCAATGGTGGTTTAAAACTATTTTCACTCAATAAACCTAGGCGACACATTTTTCAGTGCCGTACTCTATTGTATAGTACGGCGTTAGTCGCCAGTTAGAGGTCGCAAATAGCTTAGTTAGTGACCTCAACAACGCCGTAAACTTAACTGGCTACAAATTGTCCACCCAACAATTATACCTATTCAGATAATTAAAATAACACTATATAAGTTACATGGAGAATACCCAATGAAAGTATCTACCCCATTGCTTGGTCTATTATTAGCAAGCTCGGCCATCGCCTTTACTGCTGCTGCACAAACTGATGAACAGCGCCTAGCACAGCTTGAGCAGCAAGTCACCGAGTTAAAGCAGCAAGTTACCGATAACAAGAAAACAACCAAAGACCTAACCCCTAAGATTAAAGTAGGCGGCGCAGTACGCTTTCAGTACAGCTACGAAGACTACAACGACGCTAACAGCGATCGCACCGGTGATTTTGACTTCGATACCTTTCGCCTCGATCTAAATGGCACCATCGGTGACGTTAAATTATCGGCACAGTATCGCTGGTACCAGTACATGAACGTGGTACACCACGCTTATATCGCTTATGATTTCAACAAACACTGGGAAGGCCAAGTCGGTATTACTCAGGTGCCATTTGGTAACTTAAACTACAATTCAAACAGCTTCTTCTTCAGCTCAGGTTACTACGCTGGCTTGGAAGATGATTTCGATACAGGTCTGTCTTTCATCGGTAAATATGACCAACATGACATTCGTATAGCCTTCTTCAAAAATGATGAGCTAGGCGGCGTTGATGGTTATGTGTCCAGCCGTGCTGACCGGTACTCTTACGATGTAGTCGGTACGCGTGCCGATGGTGAAGGCATCTGGGATACGCCAGCGAACCAAATCGGTGAAAGCAATACCTTTAACTTTCGCTACGCGTATAAGTTCGATAAGGGCGAAGTGGGTGGCTCACTACAAACTGGCGATCTAGAAGGCTCTTCTGGCTCAGTCGGCAGTCGCAGCGCATATGCGGTCCATGCAAAAGTTAACCTTGGTAAATTCGGGATCATGGCGCAATATACCGATTACGAATATGACTTGGATGACGGTTCCAAATCTGTCGCTGTTGGCGCTTATGCGTTCTATGACACCATGCCAGCTGAGGCAAGCCTATATAACTTAAACCTGTCGTACTCACAGGCGGTTAGCATCGGTCCAATCACTAATATTACTTACTACAATGACTTCAATGTAATGACCGATAAATCAGGTAGCTACAACGAAGATACCATGATGAATGTAACAGGTATGGCGATCTCTGCCGGTGGTATTTACGCGTATGTTGATTTAATACACGCTAAAAATCAGCCGTTTATCGGCGGTACCTTTGCTGGTGATTCTAGCGATACTAATCGTCGCTTTAACATCAACATCGGTTACTATTTTTAACAATTAACTTGTCATAAAGTTGCAACGGGCTGAGTTTTTCTCAAGCCCGTTTTTTTGTGCCTTGAGCACGAGTTTGAGTATATACGAGGGTTTATGGGGTAATTAAAATGTGTTGAAATGTTTCTTGCGGGGCGTGAAATACTTAAGAATCACTAGTCATCATAGTGGCAATACGCTGTACCGATGACAGCAGTTGATTTTGCTCCCAAGGTTCTAGTGCGTCAAAACGCGATATAAAATGGGCCTGTAATGATTGTGGAGCCTCGTTAAGCAGGGCTTCGCCATCGTTAGTGAGATACAACTCGACTCGGCGCTTATCGTCGCTACGTCGCTGACGCTGCACTAAGGCTTTAGCCTCTAAGCGGTCGATGATATTAGTAACGGTGGCCGGACTGAGATTAATCTCTTGCGCGACTTTTTTTGCCATCGGTCCATCGAGTTCGGCAATTTTTTTCATCACTAACAATTGTGGCCCGGTTAAGCCCGAGAATTTACTCAATTGTTTCGAGTGCATATCGATCGCCCGATTGACTTGGCGTAACGACAGTAACAGTTGCTCGTATGTTTCCACGTGATTCATCCATTGTGCGAGGGATAAAAAAGCCCTTGAGTAACTCAAGGGCTATTATACCAATCTAACAAACTTAATCAGACTTGTATTACTCGGTTAGCTAGTTACAGAGAAAACGTTCTCGACACAGACAACACTACGCGGCTGTCGGCAGTATCCCAGTCCATATTGGTATCTTCAGCGGCAAGGTTAATGTCAAAGCCGCCAACACTGGTCATGTATTCAACACGATAATGGTTATATGATTTATCACCATTGCCCCACACCCATTTAGCGGCATCGGTAGAGGTAGAACGATCGAAGCTAACGCGAACGTTATGCCCTTCGCTCACTTCAAAAGTATGCGCGGCCATCACGATGTAGTGACCGGCGTCCTCACCAAAGTAATCCCATGCATACCAAAAGTTAAGCTCTGAATCACCAAGATCTGAGTTAAAGCCAAATTTGCTGTATAACTCAGCGTACTTGTAGGTGCTTGATGCAGAATCACCATGATAGGTGTAATAAGCGATACCGGCATCTAAGCCAACCTTTTCATTCAATTGCCAGTATTTACCGACATAGAAATCCCACTCAATATTGGTATCGTCTGCCTGACCAAAATCTAGATTACTGGCCCAAGTACCCACATATAAATCGTTGTCAAAAGCATAGTCTAAACTCGCTTGTAAAGCCGCGCCATTATCGGTCTGGCTGACACCGTTAAAGGTATAGTCAGAAGCAACTTTAACCGTTGAAGATAACTCAGCTTGAGCACTGCCCACGATAAGTAGACCTGTGGTCGCGATAGCAATTAATGTTTTTTTCATTGTTGTGTTCCTTAATTAAATTAGTGTGGCGATTAGCTCGCTAAGTCGATTTTATTGAAATCCATTTCATTGGCTGATGGCGATTCTTTAATCGCTTTAACCGCATCGTATTTCTTGAGCAAAATGTAACCTAAACAAGCGAAGAATAGTCCAATGACTACCGCCCCCACCCATTGTATTTGCAAGAAATCCAACTTGAACAACAAGGTTAATAAACTAAGCGCAATCACGTTGCCGATCAAGTATTTTATTTTACCGATTTTAGCGACGCCAATATCGAGATTATCGGTATATAAACGAATCAGCGAATCGAGTGAGTTAACCACAAAAGTCACGCCCACGATAATCATCGCCCAATTATAAAAACCAGTGGTATCGATACTATTAGCACTGTAGTAATACAGCACAGCGAACCAAGCGGCAATCGGGATTGAAGGAATAATTAACATCGCTGCTAGCACCTGATAGGTACGTAAACCACCAACAAAACGTGAGGTAAACTGACCAATCATAATACTCCACGCAAACCACCAGTATAAGTAGAATTCATGATAATCATTAAGGGGTAACACAAATTTGTGGATGTTACCAAAATAGCCACCGATAAGGCCAATTGTTGTGGCGAACTCGCCAATACTAGAACCTTCACCGAGGAATGCACCGGCCCACATCACGACAATTAAGCCAATGAATGCCCAGGTTGTCGCCAAGCTCAAAATACGCACGTAACGGATACTGGTACTTGAGTAAACGGCGGCACAGATAACGGCAAACACAATGAGGTAGAACACTTCAACGATTGATTCACCATCACCGACCTGTGGCATATACCAAGGGAGATTGGTCAGCAACAAGTAAGCGGTGAAGGCACAGGTACCTATTATCACGATGTTATTGATAAACTTAATCGGTGGTAACTCGAAGAATTTAACCCGCGGCTCAATGACGCAAAAATAGAAACAGGTTAAGAAATAGAAACCCCAGATAAGAAAAGCCCAGAAGCCAAATTCGATGGCCAGCGGGTTAGTAAATCCATATTCAGGACTAGCAACCAAGTCGGCGTAGCCGGGAAACTCGGTTAACGGGAACATAATAAGTCCCACATCAAGTCCAGAGGTGAACAAAATTGCGATAAAGGTGAAGGTTCGTACCGGTGTCACACCAATACATTTTACGTTGCCCCAGCGCACTAAAATAAATGCGATGGCAACAAAGGTGAAGATTAATCCTATCGATAGCCATAATGTCATAATATCTGCTCCCTACTGCCTGGCTGATTTAAAAAAGTCATACTTGTCTCCTTAATTTTACTTTTGTTTTAATGTAGTTTTTTATTAAACTACTTTGCGTTTTACCTGATTAGGCCGTTGTTGTTCTTGCCAATCAGATGAAATTGTCACCGGGGCATCAGAAGGTGAGAGCGGCGTTAAACCTCGAATGAGATCCGCAGCACGCTCCGCCACCATGATGGTCGGTGCATTTAAATTTCCATTAGGAATGGTGGGGAAAATGGATGAATCCACCACGCGTAGATTGTCGATCCCTCTAACCCGTGTCTGCGAATCAACCACCGCTAAATCGTCCTCCCCCATCTTGCATGAACAAGACGGATGATAAGCACTCTCTACTGACGAACGCACAAAGGCATCAATCTCTTGATCAGTTTGAATGTGCTCACCCGGTTGAATTTCTTCACCACGATACTCATCGAGTGCAGGTTGGTTGATAATTTCACGAGTTAGGCGCACACAGGCTCTAAATCCTTCACGGTCATCTTCATGCTCGAGATAGTTAAAGCTAATGTGTGGATGTGCCTTGGGATCGTTTGAAACAACCGTCACACTGCCGCGGCTCTTTGGCTTGTTATGACCAATATGGACTTGGAAACCATGACCTGCGAACGCTTCTTTACCGTCATAGCGCATCGCCGCCGGCAAGAAGTGATACTGCAAGTCAGGCCACTCTACATTCGCCTTCGAACGGATAAAGCCACAAGACTCGAAATGGTTGGTCGCCCCTAAGCCGTCTTTGGTTAGGATCCAGCGAGCACCAATTAAGAATTTATCCCACAGACCCAACTTTCCATTGAGGGAAATAGGCTGCTTACACTTAAATTGGAAATAGAACTCGAGATGATCCTGCAAGTTTTGACCGACACCAGGTAAGTCATGCACCGTTTCGATACCCGCTTGTGTTAATACATCGGTTGGACCAATACCGGAGAGCTGCAACAAATGCGGCGAGCCGATAGAGCCAGCAGAAAGAATAACTTCTTTATCCGCCATTACCGCAACGATTTTCCCTTTACGTTCATAACGAACCCCGACAGCGGTCTTATTCTCCAATAGCACCTTGTGCACTAATGCATGGGTCACTACGGTTAAATTTTTACGTCCCATCGCCGGGCGTAAATAAGCATTAGATGTCGAGCAACGAACGCCGTCCTTGACCGTCATATGCATCGGCCCGAAACCTTCTTGCTGACGTCCATTATAATCGTCCGTCGGGAAGTACCCAGCATCGACGCCGGCATCAACAAACGCCTTGTACAACGGATTTACCATATTATTACCGTTATTAACGCCTAACGGTCCCTTGCTACCGCGGTATTGATCTTCACCAAAGGCCCAAGTCTCAGCCTTCTTGAAATACGGTAAGCAATTGGCGTAATCCCAGTCTTGGGCACCGTGTTGCTGCCATTCATCAAAATCACGCGCATGACCACGAACATAAACCATGCCGTTGATCGATGATGAACCACCAAGCACCTTGCCACGTGGACAATGCATGCGGCGCTCGTCAAGGAATGGCTCAGGCTGTGTTTCAAATTGCCATGCGTATTTCTTGGTGTTCATTGGAATCGATAACGCCGTCGGCATTTGGATAAAAATGCTTTTGTCGCTACCGCCAGTCTCTAGCAATAAGACGCTACTCTCGCCATCCTCGGACAGACGATTTGCCAACACGCAACCCGCAGAGCCAGCACCGACAATAACGTAATCAAAATTTGAATTATTCATTTTATTCACCAAGCCCCATTAAAAAGGACTGTCTAGTGGCTGTAAGCCAACATAAATTGATTTAAGTTGGGTGTAATGATTCAAGGTGGCCAAACCGTTTTCACGCCCAAGACCTGACTGTTTATAGCCACCGACCGGCATTTGAGCTGGCGATAAGCCATAACTGTTAATCCAGCAAATCCCTGCTTGCATCTGATGGATGACGCGATGAGCACGGGTAATGTCTTGGGTGAATACGCCAGCGGCTAAACCAAACTCCGTCGCGTTAGCACGTTCAATCACTTCTTCTTCGTGCTCAAAAGGCAGTATCGACATCACGGGACCGAAAATTTCTTCGCGGCATATCGTCATGTCGTCCGTACAATCGCTGAATATGGTCGGAGCGACGAAATATCCAGCTTCACAATTAGGTGGCGTTAATTTAGTGCCGCCGGTTAATAACGTCGCTCCTTCACTTTTTCCAAGCTCGATATAATCGAGTACAAGTTGCTGATGTTTCTTTGAAATTAACGCGCCGAAGTTTGTCTCGGGATCCATAGGATCACCCGCGATAATATTCTTATTGGTGCGCTCGACTAATTTATCGATAAAGGTCGAATAGATTGCCTTATGCACAAACACTCGAGTGCCATTGGTACATATTTCACCTTGAGTATAAAAATTACCTAACATCGCGGCCGATACGGCATTATCAATATCAGCATCATCGAAGATAATAAGCGGTGACTTACCGCCCAGCTCCATGGTGACATCCTTCAATGTCGTCGCCGCACCCGCCATAACCTTCTTACCTGTGCCGACTTCGCCGGTGAATGACACCTTGTCAATATCAGGATGATGACTGAGCCACGCTCCGACTTCACCAGCGCCTTGGATCACGTTAAATACACCATTTGGCAAACCTGCTTCACTAAATATCTCAGCAAGTTTGAGAGCACCTAATGGGGTTTCCTCCGAGGGCTTGAAGATCATCGAGTTACCACATGCCAAGGCCGGAGCCGCTTTCCAACAAGCAATTTGCAATGGATAATTCCACGCACCAATTCCGGCACATACACCTAACGCTTCGCGGCGCGTATAATAAAAGTCGCCATCGACTTGTTGCTGGTTCCCCTCAATGCCGGGCGCTAGACCCGCAAAGAACTCAATCGAGTCAGCACCAGAGAGTACATCGACAACGCTAGCTTCTTGCCATGGCTTGCCGGTATCTAGTACTTCAATTTTTGCCAGTTCATCATTACGTTCACGCAATAATGCCACTGCTTTTAATAAAATACGGCTGCGCTCAGTCGCGCTCATCGCCGACCATGTGGCGAAGCCTTGTTTGGCACTGGCAATAGCCTGTTGTTTGACGTGATCATCGGCAATTTCTACCCGATAGATAACCAGACCCGTCGCAGGGTTAATAACGTCAAACGTGTTGCCATCTTGATTGCTGATGTACGCGCCATCAACATAGTTTTGATATTGTGGAAGTGACATTAGTTTTTTCCTTGCTCTATAAGGTCATTAATAAATTTTTTGCATAACAGCTCTGCTGTTGCAAATTCTTGTTTTGGCTCTTGGCTCAAGGCACTTCTTAGCCAAAAACCATCAATCATTGCTGCCGTTTGCTTGGCGGCATTCGTCGCCTGTTCTGGGGGAAGTAACTCGCGAAAAGAATAACGTAAGTTACTATAAAGACGTCTCGCGTTAATCGATTGCAGACGAGCCAGCGCAGGATCATGCATCGACTGCGCCCAAAAACTTAACCACGTCTTAGTGGCTAATGTCGAACGCTGAAACTGGGTAAAGTTTGCTTCAATGATCAAGTGAAGGCGGTTATGCGGATGCGGACTTTCTTGGGTAATGCGCTCTAGAAACGCCTGCTGTAACTGTTCGAGTAAATAGTTAACAGTCGCTTCTATTAGCTCTCGCTTACCACCGAAATAATGACTAATGATGCCCGATGACATGCCTGCAATACGACTGATAGTTACTATAGTGGTGTTTTGCAAGCCATGCTCTGCAACCGATTGCAATGCAGCATCAATAAGCTGCTGTCTGCGTAATGGCTTCATACCCACTTTCGGCATCCTGAACCTCTTTTGTTTTTAATTGAACGTTCAATTAATAATAACAAACATAATGATTAGAAAACGAACTGTCAAGATGTTAATTAATTGTAAAAACAAACTTAAGAGCGGCGATTACTTGATCCAAATCAATGGAATAATGGTTTGAAGCATCATTATAAACTATTTAATTAGTTTCAACACTAAGCAATTTCGGTGATATTTTACATTCGCCAACGCTATTTTATCTTTTAAAACCGATGATGATGATTATTTCGCCGTTATTGGCAAATTGGATGTCGGCTTTAGCCAATTAATTACCACGGGCCATTCAGTTAAATGATTCGTGAATAAATTGATTTGAAGCCAGCAGATGACAGTGAAATTAAGCCAGCAGATGAGCTTATGACGAAGAGTTTACTAAAAAATAAATGAAGTAATTTCAACCAACACAAAATTTGTAGTCAATAATCGACGCTAATTGGAAAGATAACATGATAAAAAGACAGCACGGATGCCATGTTCGAGTGAGAAAAGCGCCATCATGACGATCAAACACCTATAACTCCCTCTTATACCAATTACAGTAAATAACTGCCCACTTGTGCTGGTTAAAATTAACGATAACGGCGTTGCTCTCAATCCTAATAGCTAGCTATTACTCAATCGAGCGCCTTGTTCTAGTTTATTTTCCCTTTGCACAACAAGATCACTTACTTAATGTAATTGGTATTACTTTTATCCCTCCTCCCGCAGCAACAACGCATCGTCATCGCCGCAGTGTTTTAGCGGGGATCTCCTAATAGGTACGCCAAATGGACTGAGAGGGACGAGGTTTCACTAAGTTTCGAGGCGACTGTGGGGGCATGTGTGGCCATTGATGACAAGGAGAATAAACGACAAAGACCACATGAAGTGGCCTTTGGGAGCAATAGAGGAGCTTAAACGCGATATCTAAATCATCCGCTCTTCCACCAGCAGATCGAAGATTGCTTGGGCAGACTCTTCAACGCCGTGAACGACTTTACCGCCGCCACCGGAGGCTTTAGCTGTCGCAGCCTTAAAGCGATCAGCAGCGGTCTTAGCTTTAACGATTTTCAGTCGTTTTGGTCGCTTCTTAGCGGTGCTCACCTGCCATGATTGTGCCTGTACATCATCGATATTAGCACTTTCTAGCGCCGTGATATCACCGCGCTTGGCCGGGCCAAAAGCACTTTGACGGCCAACAGTCGCCGCCATATCGACCGAGGCAATAAAGGGTAGCTCAACGGTCAACTTACGACGCTGACCACGAGGCAACGCCTGTAGTACTTCGGCTCGATTGTTGGTCTTATCAACGGATAAAATATCCGCCACCGATGTCACCATTGCTAGCCCGAGTTTTTCCGCTAATAGGTACGGTAACATCCCCGACGACTCACCGCTCTCGCTGCGCACGCCGGTTAAGATGATGTCGTTGTTATGATCAGTCAAATGTTCGGCAATCACTAAGGCCGCATCGGCGTCGCTCGACATCTCAAGCAAGGTTAGCTCACTCAGTCCCATACCAAGATAACTACGTAATGCGGTTTGCTTGCTCACATGCTCTGGTTGCTCACCGGCATGCAGTACGCTTAGGTTGTCGCCAGCCAATTTAAGGCCAAGCTCAACCGCGCGTCCATCTTGCTCGGCGCGGCGAGCGCGGCCAGAACTGGGATGCTGCCCGATAGAGACTAGTGAGATGACCGATAGTTTGTTATCACTCATTGACTACGCCCTCGTTGTTTTGTTGTTGTCGTTGTTCAACCATTTCCACCAGCCGAGTCAATATCTCGCTGCTATCGCCTATCGCGCTTAAATCGGCGCGCTTGACCATGTCACAGCCTTCATCGGTGTTAATGGCGACCACTTTGTCACACTGACCGATGCCTTGCATATGTTGAATAGCGCCGGAAATACCCACCGCAATATAGACCTGCGCAGTAACCCAAGTTCCCGTGGCACCAACTTGGCGCTCGCGTGGCATATTACCATCATCCACCGCGACACGACTCGCCCCTTCGGTAGCACCGAGTACACTAGCGGCATGATGAAACTGCGGCCAATCACTAATGCCATTACCACCCGACAGAATGAATCCGGCTTCAGCGAGGGGAATCGCGTTAGGATCGACGCTAATTTTTCCATGATCACTTAACTTGTTATTAACCAATGATAAAGTCGATTTCTCTAACCCGATACTTTCATGGCGCGTCTCACTCACCGGCTCATAACACTCTTCCATCACCAACATCAGTTTAGTTAATGGCTTAGTAATATCACGAAGTCCGGCACTGGCACGACAGACGATGCTGTCGTCATTAAGTTTCCACACGCCACAGGCTGGTCGCTCACCTATCTTGACCGCCAGACGACGACCTAAATCACCGCCACCATTAATACTATCAGGCAGTAAAATTTGTTGTGGTTTAAGCTGTTCAACGATGTGTTTTAAATCATCACAACGTTGCTCAGGATTATAGTCTTGGTAAGCATTTCCTTGGAGATGGATCAACCGGTCGACACCAGCGGTATCTAACGACTGATCTTTAAGTTCACCAAAAGCAACCGCCACCACGGCACCACCGCCCGAATCACGGTTAGCAAGTTGCTGTGCCAGACCTAGCGTGTCTTTGTCGTGACCATTGAGTCGGCCGGATACAAGATCGAGCACCACCAGCACATAGAACGCTGGTTCGGCGATTTGATGCAGCGGCAATACCACGGCACTCGCTGCTGTTGCTGAACGACGACTTCCGCCATCCATGCCACCAGAAGCGCCCGAACGGTCAATACGTTTAAGCCCATTGGGACCAATAAAGCCAATGATATGAAGGTTTTTACGCAGTAAGCCTGAAGGGCCATAGACAGGTCCCACTGACAACGCTTGATGCAACGGGTGCAGGCGATTACGCGCTATCCATTGCGCACGTGGGTCGCGACGGAATAATTCACTCATGAATCACCCCCAACCGCATCTTCAATTAGTGCATCTAACATTAGCTCGGCGATATCTTTTACCTCAGGCCGTGGCTCCACCACCCCTTCAAGCATTAAGTTACATTGCGGACAAGCCACGGCGACTATCTCGGCGCTAGTTTCGGTAACATCTGCCATTCGCATATCGGGAATACGTTGTTTGCCCGGAATATCGGTGATCGGGGCGCCACCGCCTCCGCCACAACAGCGCGCTGTATTCTTACTCCGCTCCATCTCTTTTATCTTAATGCCCATACTTTCGAGCAGATAACGTGGTGCGTCATATTCACCATTATAACGGCCTAAATAACAGGGATCATGATAGGTCAACGACAGTTCTTTGCTACTATCGAGTTTAAGTTTATTACTGCTTACCAGGTCGGCAAAGAAGCCGGTGTGATGATGCACTTCATAATTCCCACCAAAGTCACCATATTCATTTTTTAGGCAATGGAATGCATGTGGATCGGCAGTAACAATGGCATTGAATTGATAGTTGCTCATCGCAGCAATGTTAGCCTTAGCCAGACGAACAAAGGTGGCTTCATCACCCAAACGTCGTGCCACATCGCCACTATCACATTCAGCTTCTCCTAGCACCGCAAAATTAATATCGGCGGCGCGCAACAATTTGATGATTGCACGCAGGGTGCGCTGGTTACGCATATCAAACGCGGCATCGCCCACCCATAATAAGACATCAGCCTCGGTGAGGTTATTTTCACCAAACACCGGTAGATTTTGATCCGCTGCCCAGTTCATACGCGTACTTGGCGCAAAACCGTTAGGATTATCAGTCGCGCTAAGGTTGTCTAATATCTCATTGCCCTTACCCGGTGTCTGACCTTTCTCTAAGGTCTGAAAACGGCGCATATCGACAATCGCATCGACGTGCTCAATCATCATAGGACAGGCATCGACACAGGCGCGACAAGTAGTACACGACCACAACGTATCACTTTCCACTAGCGTGTTAACGATTGGAATGATCGCACCGCCTTTATGGGTACCGACCTTGATCCCCGGATAAGGACTCCCGGCAAATTTGGCATCATCGCCTCCGGCCATACCGATAACCATATCCTGAATAAGTTTCTTTGGATTAAGTGGCTGACCTGCCGCAAATGCCGGACAGTTATTTTCACAACGGCCACACTCGACACAGGCATCGAAGCTGAGCAGTTGATTCCATTTAAAGTCGATAGGCTTTTCAACACCGAGCTTTTTGGCATCGAGATCGATGGCTTTTAAGCCGGTTGATTGGCCTCCACCAAAGCGTTCTTGACGACGGTGCAGCCCCAGATGTAGTGCACCGGCGAACGCATGCTTCATTGGCCCGCCCCAGGTCATGCCAAAGAACATCTCACCGATGCCCCAGATAATGCCTGCCACTAAGACGAGCGCTAACAACCAGCCCCCTGTATCGATAGGTAATATGCCGACTGCAGGTAGGGTCGCAACAAAGAAACTCAATGAGAAGCTCATTAAGCTTTTCGGCAGACGCTGCCATTTACCTAAGGAGAGATTAGGTGGTGGATTGCGGCGACGCAGCATCACAAACACGCTGCCGACAAACATCAGCGACGATGAGCCAAGCAGCGCCCAGCTAACGATCGTCGACTGCACTTGAAAGACATAGACTAAAACGACCAATATCGCAGATAGCACAAAACCACCAGCCGTCGCGACATGAGTGTTGGACATATACTTGTCACGCGCGACCACATGGTGCAAATCAACCAAGTAGCGCTGCGGGATCTTAAATAAACCACGCCAATGTAGGGTTGATGGTTGCCCCTGGAGCCACAGCAACACTCGCTTAAACGCCCCAACAACCGTTAGAAATAACGCTAACGAGATCAGAGTAATTAGAAATTCGGACAGAAATTGAGATGAAGACATAACAATACCTTATTAATGGTCACCAAAGTGGTGCCGTTACGTTAGTAACGACACATGACACTTGGGTTAAAGGTCTTTACACAGACGCAAAGCGTCATAAATCGCGGCATGGGTATTACGTTGTGACACACAATCACCGATGCGATAGAGCAAATAGCCACTCTCTTCAACGCCAAACGCCGGCTGTGGCTGGGCTGCATAAAGCGCTTCAATATCGATTTGCCCCTTATTGCGCGAATCACTCTTAAGCGCTAAGTAGAGACGCTCGTCAGGACGCACACCATTCTCAATCACGATTTGATCCACAACTCTCTCTTCTTGCTGGCCGGTATATTCATTCTCCAATACCGCGACGAGTTTATCGCCTTCTTTGTAGACTTTTTCTAGGATCAGATCAGAGCTCATAATGACCTCTTTCTCGTAGAGGCTACGGTAATAGGTTGGGAATGTCGTACCACCCACCGCAGCACCAGGCTTGATATCGTCGGTGACCATTTCTACCATAGAACCATTTTGAGCGAGGAAATCGGCGGCCGATAAGCCACTAAATTCACAGATCGTGTCATAGACTAAGACATTTTTCTCTGGTGCTACTTTGCCGCTGAGGATATCCCATGTGCTGACCACTAACCCTTCTTCCACGCCCCAATGAGGGTTTTGCGCTAAGAATGGTTTACCACCAACCGCCAGAATGACCACATCGGCATTTAACTCGCGGATCATTGCTTCATCGGCTGCGGTGTTCAGTCGTAAGTCGATGCCTAAGCGATCGAGCTCTAACGCAAACCAACGGGTAATACCGGCAATCTGATCGCGTTGAGGCGCTTTAGACGCAATGGTAATTTGTCCACCGAGCTCACTCGCTTTCTCAATCAATATAACTTCATGACCGCGCTCTGCCGCCACTCGGGCTGCTTCCATACCAGCGGGTCCGCCGCCAATAACCACGACCTTGCGTACCTTACCTTCGGTTTTCGCGATGATATGAGGCATAGTCGACTCACGTGAGGTCGCCGCATTTTGAATACATAGTACATCTAAGCCTTGATACTGGCGGTCGATACAATAGTTCGCGCCAACACATTGCTTTATTTGGTCGATCTGATTGAGCTTAATCTTGGTGATTAAATGCGGATCGGCGATATGTGCACGCGTCATCCCGACAAAATCGACATAGCCACTTTCTAAGATACGTTGTGCCTGATTTGGATCTTTGATGTTCTGCGCATGCATTACGGGTACATTGACCACTTCTTTAATGCCAGCCGCTAAATGCAAGAATGGCTCAGGTGGATAACTCATGTTCGGAATAACGTTAGCCAGCGTGTTATGGGTATCACAACCTGAACCAATCACACTAAAGAAATCCAACAGGCCAGTGGCATCATAATAGGCCGCAATCTCTTTCATATCATCATGGTTTAAGCCATCGGGATGAAACTCATCACCACAGATGCGCAGACCAACAGCAAAATCTCTGCCCACTTCGGCGCGGATAGCTTCCAATACTTCCATCCCAAAACGCATACGGTTTTCTAAGCTGCCGCCGTATTCATCATCGCGTTGGTTAACGCGTGGGCTCCAGAATTGGTCGATCAGATGTTGATGCACTGCCGATAGTTCGATGCCATCTAAGCCACCGGCCTTCGCACGACCTGCCGCCTTGGCATAATCACCAATAATACGGTGCATTTCTTCAATTTCAATCGTTTTACAGGTGGCGCGATGCACCGGTTCACGAATACCACTTGGGCTAACCAGGGTTGACCAATTGCCGCCATCCCAGCGAGAGCGTCGGCCCATATGAGTAATTTGAATCATAATCTTGCCGCCATGCTTGTGCACAGCATCGGCTAAGTTTTGAAAATGTGGAATGATCCGATCGGTGGATAGATTAACCGATTTCCACCAGTCTTGAGGGCTATCAATGGACACCACACTAGAGCCGCCACAGATCGACAGGCCTACGCCGCCTTTAGCTTTCTCTTCGTAATATTTGACGTAGCGTTCTGTCGTCATGCCACCTTCGGTAGCATAGACTTCGGCGTGCGCCGTACTGACCACACGATTACGTATCGTCAGTTGATTGATTTTTAATGGCTGAAATAGTGCGTCGAACTGCGCCATGATGAGCTCCTGATCTTTATAATTTTTATTGTATTTATTACTTAAAGTGGTGACACTTCAAAATAACCGACATCACAGCCATCTTCTGCACCGCATTGTGTTTGCTCAGCTTGCGTCTTGACCGAATAGCCAAGCTGCGCTGAAATCTGATCCATCGCACCAGCAAACCAACCAGTAAACATGTAATCAACTTTGCGGTTAACTTGGCCATATTGATAAACAAAGGCAGAGTTTTCTAAGCGTACTTTGGCGGTACCTTTTTCGAGGTCTAACTGTTCGGTGACGAAAAAGCCCCAGCCACGCTGTGATAAGCGTTTCATGTAGTGCTCAAACAACGCTTCACCTGAGATACCGTGTTCTTCGCCTTCTTTCTCACACCAGTAGAAAGCCGATTTGTAACCAGCTTTATAAAGTACTTCGGCATACTTTTCAGCACCAAGCTCTTCCTCAATACCCATATGGTTATTAACGAAAAAGTGACGCGGTACATACAGCATTGGCAGTGCATCGGTCGTCCAAACGCCTGTCTCGTTGTCGACCTGAATCGGCATATCGGGACTGTGACTTGTAGTGTTAATTGAATCGCTCATGAATTTATTCTCCCCAGACATCTTTTAGGACGCGAACCCAGTTCTCGCCCATGATTTTTTTGATTTTTGATTCTGACCAGCCTTGCTCTAACATCGCGGCGGTCAGGTTTGGAAATTCCCCCAAGGTACGGATACCTTCAGGGTTAATGATGGTGCCAAAGTCGGTTAAGCGACGAGCATAGCCTTTGTCATGCGTTAACATATCGAAAAATGCTTGGTCATGACCCTGAGTGAAATCAGTTCCGATCCCAACGCAGTCTTCCCCAGCAATATCAATTACATAATCAATGGCTTCGATATAATCGTAGACGGTAGAATTGATACCGTTTTTCAAGAAAGGGGCAAACATAGTTACGCCAATAAAACCGCCGTGCTGCGCAATGAAACGCAGCTCTTCATCTTTCTTATTACGTGGATGCTCTTTAAGGCCATAAGGTAAACAGTGGGAATAACACACTGGTTTGGTCGAGGCTAAAATCACTTCAGTGGACGTTTGTGGTCCAACATGAGAAAGATCACACATGATGCCAACGCGGTTCATTTCCGCCACGATTTCACGACCAAATCCTGACAGGCCACCGTCACGCTCGTAGCAACCTGTTCCCACGAGATTCTGGGTGTTATAGGCCATTTGTACGATGCCAACACCGAGCTTTTTAAAGATTTCGACATAGCCAATTTGGTCTTCAAACGCATTAGCATTTTGAAAACCTAAGATAATACCTGTCTTACCGAGTTCCTTCGCCTTAGTGATGTCACTGGTACAATGAACTGGCATGATAAGGTCGCTATTATGTTGGAAAAACCGGTTAAATTCGGTGATATTATCGATTGTATCTTGAAAGCCTTCCCACACAGACACAGTACAATTAGCCGCCGTCAAGCCACCTTTTGCCATGTCTTCAAATAAATCTCGGTTCCATTTAGCAATAACTAAACCATCAAAAATTGTCGAACTTTGATGCAGCGCTTGCGCTTGTGTTGTATCCATTTAATTGACCTCATCAATGCTGTGAGATCAAGACGATCGGTCACAGAAATTCCAGTCTAACAAAGGCGCTCAACGTGATATTTTAGAATGCGACACCGACCCTACCAAAACCGTCGCCCATGTCGTTTTCGTTTATTAGTTACAGGGATGTAAGTACTTAGGTTTTGCCGGGAGAAAAAAACCTGGGCCGCCATGGATGGCGGTACTTAGATTTTGTCGTGACAAAAAAAAAGCCGCGACCAATGGGCGCGGCTATTATCATAAAAACTATTGGCTAGTGGTGAAGAACCACTGAGCCCAGACTGGATTCTTGACTGGCGATACTGTGGATGTTTTCAGCCATCGTATTACGTTCATCGCGCGGCGGCATATTAAACGAGTTGCGATAACATTTACTAAAGTGCGGCGTAGAAACAAACCCACAGGCAATAGCCACTTCGATAATCGACATATTCGTCTGTTTTAATAACTGACGAGCGCGGGTAAGACGCAGCTGAAGATAGTATCGATAAGGCGAACAGTGAAGATATTTCTGGAACAAACGCTCCAACTGTCGTCGAGAAAGATCGACATATTGGGCCAACTCATCAAGGCATAATACTTCTTCGATATTAGCTTCCATTAATCCCACAACATCTTGTAGCTTCGATTGCGTCGCCCCCACAATATGTTGCAATGGCACGCGCTGCTGGTCTTTCTCGTCACGAATATGCTCATGCGTAAACATATCGGAGATAGCTGCCGAAATAACCTTGCCGTGTGCCTTAGTGATCATCTGTAGCATCATGTCCATTGGTGCCGTTCCACCTGAACAGGTCATGCGATCGCGGTCATGGGTAAATAACTGGTTAGAGCTTTGTAGTCGTGGGAATTCTTCTTGCCATGAAGCAAGCAGCTCCCAGTGAATGGTACATTGATAACCATCTAATAATCCCGCTTTTGCTAACAGGTAACTGCCGGTACAAATGCCACCTAGGCCGACATTACAACGTGACAAATGGGTTAGCCAGCTTAAGGTTTTTCTAGTGACCGTACTCTTAACGTCGAGACCGCCACAAATAATCACGCTATCGTAACTAACGTGGTTGGCGATACAGCTATCGACCTCTATTTTAAGGCCATCACTAGAGCTGACCGAACGACCATCCTCACTGACGATGGTCCAACGATAGAGAGTTTCTCCTGACAGCTGGTTAGCCATCCGCATCGGTTCAATCGCCGATGATAAGGCGAGCATGGTAAAATTTGGCTGTAATAAAAAACCAATGTGAAACGTTTTTGCCGTCGACTGCTTGCTACTTTCCTGGGCTAAGGACATGGGATCTTCTCCTCTTGTTGACTATTGCTGTTTAGGTTCAAAGTCATTGCTTCGATTAATTCCTAAATTCTATTTTTTATAATTTATTCTTTACGATTACATGGTGCATTTAGTCGCCGTGACTAAGGGGCTTAAAAACACCGAACTGGTCAAAAAACGACCTTCACCAATAAGAGATACACTAGATTAAATTCTAAACGCCTTAAAACCATTCAAATAACGACATTAAGCATAGACAATAACGACAACCTTCGCCAGCTGTTTAAAAAATTGTTAAATTCGTCGATATTTTGTTATGTGTATAGCATGAGTAATGATGTCTTAATTAGCTATGTCGATGTCTTAATCGGCACTACTTAAATTAAGTGCATATTTGATAATGTTGGGATAACTACGCCCAGAGGATTATTATGGCTGCCACTAATGAGCAAGGGTTGCGACAAATCGCCGCAATCATTGAGCAACATCAGAAATTGCCCGGCGCAATGCTTCCTATATTGCATGCGATTCAAGATGCCTTGAGTTTTATTCCGTCCAATGCGCTGCCATTAATCGCGAAGGCATTGAATGTCTCCCGCGCCGAAGTGCATGGCGTGATTAGTTTTTATCATCATTTTCGCACCGAAAAGCCGGGTACTCATGTGATTGAAGTGTGTCGCGGCGAGTCCTGTCAAGCGATGGGTTCTCGAGCGTTAGAAGCTCGTGTGAAAGATAAGCTGGCTATCGATTATCATCAAACCACCAGCGATCAACAATATACTCTCGAACCTGTGTATTGCTTAGGTAATTGCGCGTGCTCCCCAGCGATTCGCATTGGCGATGATATTCATGGTGAAGTCACCGAGCAAAAATTTGCCGACATCCTTGATAGCCTAACTACTTATTCGCTGGAGCTAAAATGACCGATTCATCATTAACCAACGCACCAGACCAGCGCAAGATTTTCCTCTCATTAGATACCACCGCGCGCTCACGAGGCAGTGATAAGGTCGCCGCTCAGGTCACTAGAGTGCTCGATACGCAGCCCCAACTCGACGCAACATTAATTAGAAATGGTTCACGCGGGATGTTTTGGCTTGAACCATTACTTGAGGTAACGACCCCGAAGGGACGTGTCGCTTATGGACCCGTTCGTCCAGAGGATGTAAGCGACATTCTTGACCAGGCGTGTTTTAGCGATGTCACCGATCATCCATTATGCCTGGGACTCACCGAGCAATTACCATGGCTAAAGGCCCAACAACGGTTAACCTTCGCACGAGTGGGCGTTATCGATCCCGTCGATGTCGCAGATTACGTTAATCATGGCGGCTTTGTCGGTTTGAGCAATGCGTTAAAGCTTAGTGCACAGCAGTTGGTCGATGAAGTTAAAGAGTCTGGCCTACGTGGGCGTGGGGGTGCGGCCTTCCCTACCGGAATAAAATGGCAGACCGTATTGGATCAACCGCCGCAACAAAAATACATCGTGTGTAATGCCGATGAGGGTGACTCAGGGACTTTTGCCGATCGCATGTTAATGGAAGGTGATCCGCTTACGCTTATTGAAGGTATGATAATTGCCGGCCTTAGCGTGGGCGCAAATCAAGGCTATATTTATCTACGCAGCGAGTACCCACAAGCACAGCGCTTACTTAATCTGGCGATAGAGCGTGCAGCTGAGGCGAGCTATCTGGGGAAAAACATCTGTGGTAGCGAACATGATTTTCACCTCGAAGTGCGTCTCGGAGCAGGTGCTTATATCTGTGGTGAAGAAACATCATTGCTAGAAAGCCTCGAAGGAAAGCGTGGCCTAGTACGTGCTAAGCCACCACTGCCTGCAATTGTCGGGCTGTTTGGCCAGCCAACCGTGGTTAATAATGTGATTTCACTGGCTTCGGTACCCTACATTTTAAGCGAAGGCGCCGCCAGCTACCGTGACTTTGGCATGGGCCGTTCACGCGGCACGCTACCTATTCAGCTGGCCGGTAATATTAAGCAAGGTGGTCTCATCGAGCTCGCCTTTGGTGTTTCGCTCAATGAAGTGCTGCAACACTATGGTCAAGGCACCAAAACACAACGAGCGATGCGCAGTGTACAAGTCGGCGGCCCACTCGGTGCCTATTTACCCCAAGAACAATGGGATACACCGTTAGATTATGAAGCCTTTGCAGCCATGGGCGCCGTATTAGGACATGGTGGCATCGTCGCTTTTGATGATACCGTCGACATGGCGGCGCAAGCGCGTTTTGCAATGGAATTCTGTGAGGTCGAGTCTTGTGGTAAATGTACGCCGTGCCGCATTGGCGCAGTGCGCGGAGTCGAGGTTATCGATAAAATCACTCAAAGCAGTGGCGAACAGCACCAAGACCACCTCGAGTTACTGCACGACTTATGTGACACCATGGAAGTTGGCTCACTTTGTGCAATGGGTGGCATGACGCCGTTCCCAGTACGCAGTGCATTAACATATTTCCCCGATGACTTTTCATCTTCAACACAAGGGGCAAAGTAATATGATTAATTATTTCGATCCTAAAACTCAAGCAAGCGTGTCCAATAGCACTAAAGACTTTGGTACGCCAGCCCCACAATCGAGCGTACAAGTTCGTCTGCAAATAGACGGGGTTGATATTATCGTGCCTGAAGGCACGTCAGTATTACGCGCCGCTGCCATTGCGGATATTAATATTCCCAAGCTGTGCGCCAGCGATAATTTGGAAGCCTTCGGCTCTTGTCGTTTGTGTGCCGTTGAAATAGAAGGCATGCGCGGCATGCCAGCTTCGTGTACTACACCAGTACGCGAAGGCATGAAAGTGCAAACGCAAAATGACGGTATCGCCAAGTTACGCCGTAACGTGATGGAGCTATACATCTCCGATCATCCACTCGATTGTCTCACCTGTCCGACGAATGGCGATTGTGAATTACAAGATATGGCGGGAGCGGTTGGGCTACGACAGGTTCGCTATGGCTTCGAGGGAAAAAACCACCTCGATGGCGCGACAGACTCCTCAAACCCGTATTTTAGCTTCGACGATTCCAAGTGTATTGCCTGCTCTCGCTGCGTCCGTGCCTGTGAAGAAGTCCAAGGCACCTTTGCCTTAACTGTTGCTGGGCGAGGCTTCGACTCGCGCATTCATGCCGGACAAAATGATTCGTTTATCGAGTCTGACTGTGTCTCTTGTGGTGCTTGTGTTCAAGCGTGCCCAACGGCGACACTGACGGAAAAAGCGGTGATCGATAACGGGCAACCGGATCACAGTATCATTACCACTTGTGCCTATTGTGGTGTCGGCTGTTCATTCCGTGCCGATATGCAGGGCGATAAAGTACTGCGGATGGTGCCAGATAAGAACGGCCAGGCAAATCAAGGACACTCTTGTGTCAAAGGACGTTTCGCCTTTGGGTATGCCACTCATCAAGATCGTATTACCAGCCCAATGATCCGCGATAATATCGAACAAGATTGGCGTGAAGTGAGCTGGGACGAAGCGCTAGCGTTTGCCGCCAAACGTCTTAACGACATTCAAGAAAAGCATGGGCGTAACAGTATTGGCGCGATTACCTCATCACGCTGTACCAACGAAGAAACTTACTTAGTACAAAAGCTAGTCCGTGCGGTGTTCCACAATAACAATGTAGATACCTGTGCCCGTGTCTGTCACTCCCCTACTGGTTATGGGCTAAAGGCAACGCTTAATGAAAGTGCCGGTACGCAAACCTTTGAATCGGTGATGAGTAGTGATGTGGTGCTAGTCATTGGCGCAAATCCGACGGATGCTCATCCGGTATTTGGTTCACTGCTTAAGCGCCGCCTACGTCAGGGCGCGAAACTTATTGTTGCCGATCCGCGTGGCATTGATCTCATCGATAGCCCACATAGTAAAGCAGAGCATCACCTTAAGCTTATGCCCGGCACCAATGTCGCGCTGCTCAATGCATTAGCCCATGCCATTGTCGATGAAGGGCTCGAAGATAAAGACTTTATTAACAGTCGCTGTGATGACGCGAGCTTTAATCAATGGCTGGAGCATATCAAAAACAAGCGCCATTCACCGGAAAATACCGAAGATATCACCGGTGTCGATGCACAAGAACTCCGTCAGGCAGCCAGAATTTATGCCGAGGCAGGTAATGGCGCTATCTATTATGGCTTAGGTGTAACCGAGCATTCGCAAGGCAGCTCGTCAGTAATGGCGATAGCTAACCTTGCAATGGTCACCGGTAACATCGGCCGCGAGGGCGTTGGCGTTAATCCATTGCGCGGACAAAATAATGTTCAGGGCTCGTGTGATATGGGCTCATTCCCTCATGAATTCCCTGGCTATCGTCATGTCAGTGACGATGCTACACGCCTCTTGTTCGAACAAGAGTGGCAGGTCTCGTTGGATGACGAGCCGGGACTACGTATTCCGAATATGTTTGAGGAGGCTATTCACGGCGACTTTAAGGCGCTGTATTGTCAAGGAGAAGATATTGCGCAATCTGATCCTAATACTCAGCATGTGCAAAAGGCACTAAGCTCGATGCAATGTATTATCGTGCAAGATATTTTCCTCAATGAAACCGCAAAGTATGCTCATGTATTCTTACCGGGTTCATCGTTCATGGAGAAAAATGGCACCTTTACCAATGCAGAGCGCCGTATTTCGCGGGTCAGAAAGCTAATGCCACCACTGGCAGGCAAAGAGGACTGGGAAGTGACCGTGGCACTCGCCAAAGTCATGGGTTATGACATGGATTACTCTCACCCCAGTGAAATCATGGATGAGATAGCGCGGCTGACCCCAAGCTTCCATGGCGTAAGTTATGACAAGTTAGAACAATTAGGCTCAATTCAGTGGCCGTGTAATGAGCAATCGCCATTAGGTACGCCTATCATGCACACTGCTGATTTTGTTGGTGAGCAAGGTAAGTTTGCGATCACCGAATATGTTGCTACCCCAGAGAAGGTCAATAAGCACTTTCCACTACTGCTAACCACCGGACGGATCCTGAGCCAGTACAATGTGGGTGCGCAAACGCGGCGCACCGACAATCAGGTATGGCATGATCAAGATGTGCTAGAACTTCACCCTAATGATGCATTAGATCGTGGCATCAATGACGGTGACTGGGTCGGCATTGCTAGTCGCGCTGGTACAACCGCATTGCGCGCTCGTATTAGCCAACGCATGCAACCGGGTGTGGTCTATACCACGTTCCACCATCCATTAAGTGGTGCGAACGTGGTGACCACCGACAATTCGGATTGGGCGACGAACTGCCCCGAATACAAGGTGACAGCAATACAGGCCACCAAAGTCGACGAACCTTCACGATGGCAGGCAGAGTACGCCCAGTTTAGCCAGCGTCAGCAACAATACTTGCAGAATAAAAGGCAAGGTCAAGTTGCAGACAAATAAGATGAGTAAACAGCCGGCAGATAAACCATCGAGTACGCAGCAAACCGTCACTCGCTGCGTCGCCGGGCACTTATCGACCACCATCGACGATATTGCCGATGAAACCGCGATAGCGCTTGTCTATAACGGTATCTCACATGTGGTGATGATGAGTACGCCGGATGATTTATCTGATTTGGCACTCGGCTTTAGCTTGAGCGAGGGAATAATTGAGCGAGCCAGTGACATCAGTGATATTCGGGTAGAGCAACATGAGCTGGGGATTGAGCTACACATCACCATTAGTTCACGTGCGATGTGGTCGCTCAAACAGCAGCGCCGTAATATGACTGGCCGCACAGGCTGTGGACTATGCGGCGCCGAATCGTTGGCTCAGGCAATTAAAATACCTTCGGGCAAACAGCAGCCAACCGCTCAATTAGACGAGTCGACTCATGCGGCGATTCAACAGGCATTGGCCCAGTTGCAGCAACATCAACCGTTGCAACAATTGACCGGTGCAGTCCACGGCGCCGCTTGGTGTGATGCCAGTGGAAAAATCGGGATGATCCGTGAGGATATTGGCCGTCATAACGCTTTAGATAAGCTGATTGGCGCGCTAAATAATTCATCCTGTGAACTCGATAAAGACGACCAAGCGCGAGGGTTTGTATTAATATCGAGTCGTGCCAGTTATGAAATGATTGCCAAGGCACATGCTGCTGATTTTAGTATGCTGGTTGCCGTCTCAGCGCCAACTGCGCTGGCGATAAAAGTCGCCAACGAGGTTGGTATTAGGTTAGTTGGCTTCGCGCGCGATGGCCGACATACGATTTATACTTAAGAGAACGCTTACATTAAGAGAACATTATGTCAGATGAACGATTAAAATATGTAGTAGATATGGCCAATCAGATTGCGCTAAACCTGCTGCACGGTAAAGAGCAACAACAATGCGTGGTGGAAATAAGTCACCATATTAATCGCTTTTGGGCCCCCAGTATGCGAACACAATTGGCGCAAGCGGCTAACAGCGATAACCACCAACTCGAAGCGATGGTGATATTGGCGCTCGAGAAAATAAACATACCAGCCTAGCGCAAGGCTGCCTCTTCATGCATATTGGACTACCTTTACAGGAGTACGATCACCGTATCACGCTATTTTTCACTATATAACAGTGTATTGGCGTGAGTATGCTTACTTTGAAATGAGTAACCACCACGGTCAATGGTTGTTGCTGAAAAGCGAAAACTGTAGTGCTAACCAGACCTTATCTCTACAACAACAGCAAGCCATTATCGCTCAGCTACCAACAATGGATTGACATAATCGCTACCAAAACCGACCAATAGCGACCCCCTTTTATACAATCAAAACACTTACAAAATATTAGATAGCGCGGGGCTTTTCCCACTGTTATGTTGTCTCCATTATTCCATTACAGCCCGCGAGATTAATCCACATGGCACATAGCATTTTCGACTTATTCAAAATTGGCGTCGGCCCTTCAAGCTCTCATACAGTCGGCCCAATGGTGGCCGGTAATCGCTTTGTCGCCACGCTTCAAAGCAAAGAACTATTGATACATACCACGCGTGTCCGTATCGATCTATACGGATCACTGGCCCTCACTGGTAAAGGACATGCGACCGACACCGCTTGTATTGTCGGGTTAATGTCTCAGGCGCCCAACACGGTAGATCCCGACAACATTGCCAAATATATTACCCACGTAAAAAACCATGGCGAGCTAATTCTCGGGGGCAAACGTAACATCGATTTTAATATCGATAATGATCTGCGCCTTAACCTCAATGAGTTTTTGCCACAGCATGCTAACGGCATGCGTATCTGTGCCTTTGATATCCATAATAACGCCATTCTCACACGACGCTATTTCTCTGTCGGTGGTGGTTTTATTGTGGAAGAATCCGAGATAGGAAAGCAGCAATCGCAGCAGGTCGACCTCGCATATGCCTATGATTCCGCGCGCGAGTTATTAAGTCATTGCGAGCAGCAGAACATGTCAATTAGTCAAATAATGCTAGCCAATGAAAAACGCTTGGGCCGTGACAACATCACCGCTGATATCATGCAAATTTGGCAGGTGATGGAAGGCTGTATCGCCCGAGGCATTAAAACTGGTGGCGTATTACCCGGTAGTCTCAAGCTAAAGCGCCGCGCTAAGCAGATGCATCAACACCTCCTCGATAATGAGGGTTGTAAGACCGTTGACTCCATCGACTGGCTCAATCTCTTTGCCATGGCCACCAATGAAGAAAATGCCGCTGGCGGACGAGTAGTCACCGCTCCAACCAATGGTGCGGCGGGAGTTATTCCTGCCGTGCTAGCATGGTATTTGAAGTTCCATAGTGAAGATGACGAACAGGCAATTGTCGACTTTATGGCGACATCAGCGGCCATTGGTTTACTATACCATCGTAACGCCTCAATCTCTGCCGCCGAAGTCGGTTGTCAGGGAGAGATAGGCGTTGCATGCTCAATGGCGGCCGCCGGCTTAGCCGCCGTGATGGGTGGCACACCATTACAAGTCGAAAACGCTGCTGAAATAGGTATGGAACATAACTTAGGCCTAACTTGTGATCCAATTGATGGCTTAGTTCAGGTTCCTTGTATCGAGCGTAATACCATGGGCGCGGTTAAGGCAATTAACGCCGTTAAACTGGCCTTGCAAAATGATGGTTCTCATCATGTCCATTTAGATGAAGTGATTGAAACAATGCATCAAACGGGCTTAGATATGATGAGTAAATACAAAGAGACATCATTAGGCGGACTCGCTATCAATGTGGTTGCATGTTAGACACTATCCGAACGTAATACCATTTGCATTAATTATGTGATCTTGTTGCCCCAAGAGAAAATTATCGAGAACAAGGCGCTCGATTGAATAATACCAATCTAGGTAAGTAAGTGGACTACTTTTTTACAAGAATAAATTGATTAGACCAAGGCATTTATTAGCGTGCTTAGTGATTATAAGCAGTTAATAAATAACGCAGGTATCATTAATTAAGGCCGTAAAAAATGATCAGATACTTTACTAAGTTGGTATTAATCCGTCATTCCAGACCCGTTTAAATAATAAATCAATTGGTATGTTGAGCCTAAACAATCAATGATTTGTGCGACGCCAATCTCTTTACACATACCAGCGACTAGCCCTAAGTGATCGAGTCGCTGACTTGAATATGATGCCATTATTATCTACCGCCCAAAGATAAATAATCGATTATTTTAGCTGCTCAAACACGATTATAAGTAGTAGAACAATAGTATACATGCGAGTAACAAGGCCACCCACAACACCATAGTCTCGGTAGGCCATAATTGGGCAAAATAACCTTTTGGCCGTTCTTTGGTTTGATCGTAAGAGTTGCCAATAAGTCGCTTGATGCCTGACTTGGCCATCGACTCCATTTTTGCCATTGATTCAGTGATAGCATAATAAGCTGGCACCACAAAGCTCGGCGCAAGTTTGCGATATAACCAGTCGGTGTCCAAGTTGGTCGATGGCAGTTCCGGTGGATACATGCTTTTCTTATTCAACCAGACAAATGCAAGTGCCGAGAAGAACAACAGCTGCAATTGAGTAAGGACGTGGGTAAGATCATAAGGTTGGTAGACCACATCCCAAGGTAGCAGCGCATAAACAGTTTGAGCAGGGAATGTACCAATGATCACACACAGCGCCGCCGCAATTGTCATTGCAATAAGCATATTTTTTGGTGGCTCGGTAGTACGAATTCCTGAGTCATGAGCAAAGAAGGCAAAATAAGGGATCTTGATGCCGGCATGATGGAATACTCCAGCCGCAGCAAATAATAACGCCAACCAAATATAATCATACCCTTGCTCAATGGCCGCGCTCATAATCATCGACTTGGAGACAAACCCACTAAATAGCGGAAAAGCAGAGATAGACGCCGCACCGACAATACACAATATCGTTGTTTTGGGCATGCTTTTGTAAAGACCGCCGAGCTCTGAGCCATTAATGCGCCCTGTCATATGCAGAACAGCCCCCATCGTCATCATCAATAGGCCTTTGAAGATGACATCATTAAAGGCATGAGCCACGGCCCCATTTAGTGCTAACGACGTTCCAATGCCGATACCCACTACCATAAAACCAATCTGGTTAATCATGCTGTATGCCAGCACGCGGCGTAAATCGTTTTCAATCACCGCATAAAAAATGGGAAAACACGCCATGGTAACGCCAATCCAAACCAGCAGCTCTGTCCCAGGAAAACCTCTAGCTAGAGCATATACAGCAACCTTAGTGGTAAATGACGCGAGAAAAACTGTCCCTGTTGGCGTCGCTTCTGGGTAAGAGTCGGTAAGCCAAGTGTGAGCAAAAGGAAACGCGCATTTGATACCAAAGGCCAAGAAAATCAGCCAAGCACCTACATTTAGTACACCCTCATGACCTAAGCCAATTTCTGAAAATTTCGCACTACCCGTCTCATTTATCAGGATGATGGCACCAATGAGCAAGAGCACACCTGACAATACTTTAATCAAGATATAGCGCATACCGGCACTGTAGGCTCGGTCTGTGCGCCGCGCCCAAATTAAAAATACCGAGGTGAAGGCCAATAATTCCCAAAAGACAAAAAGCGTCAACAAGTCGCCCGCAAATACAGCTCCTACCGCACTGGCAGCATAACTCAACGCCGACACATGCTGCACGGTGTCTTTAAGATGCAGTGCATAGACGACACCAATAAAAGCAGCCAAATGGAATAAATAACCGAACATCAGACTCAACTTGTCGACCCTAACAGGCTCAAGTTGATAGCCCATAAACTCAAATGCCCAATAAAGCCCAGGTTCAACAGCGGCGAGTTGTAATGCTCCCCAAATCGGTGCCAATAACATAATCACGCTGCGAAGATGACCACGCAACAAGATAGCGGCAATAGAACCAATCAATAGGGGCAGAAAGGGCGGTAACAGTGGCAAGCTACTTATCATAGTAGTCTTCCTCCCTCATTAATACCTTACGCATGAGTTTGGCAATAAGCACCAACACCACGCAACCGATGAAGCCATACACGGCATAAAATGCAGGAATATTCTCCCAATCATGATAAATATGACGATGAACAATAAAATCTGCGACCACCAAGAGTGCGCATATCACATAGAACACTTTGATAATCTTGTCCACATTCTCTTTTTTATCAAAAAAGTCAGGTTTATTTTGCTCTTTACTCATTTAAGGTTGTCCTTTGAGCTCAGTCGACACATCAGGGATCAAATTGATTAAATCAATCAGCGGTTGCGGATAGAAGAACAACAACAAACACGCCGTAGAGGTAACAACAATTGCGATCAAACTTGGCAGAGGCGCTTCGTTGGTTTGTGACCAAGACCATGGTCGTTCATTTGGTGGTGCCGGATGAAAGAAAGCTTTGATCGTAATCGGTAATAAATAGGCGACATTGAGCAACGAACTAATGGTGAGCACCACCACAATAATCAAGCGTTCCGTTTCTAAAGCGCCCATCATTAGATACCATTTACTCCATGTACCCGCCATTGGAGGTAATCCAATAATACTCAAAGAGCCGATTGCAAACGCGATCATAGTTATCGGCATTTTGCGGCCTAGCCCAGCCATTTCACTGACATTCTTTTTGTGTGCCGCAACCATTATCGCCCCGGCACAGAAGAACAGTGTTATTTTTCCGACCGCGTGCGTAGCGATATGCAGGCTTGCACCAGCCGCAGCGACTGAGGAGGCCAACAGTGCGCCCACAACAATATAGCTCAATTGGCTGATGGTTGAATAAGCCAATCGCGCTTTTAAGTTGTCTTTCGTCATCGCGACACAGGAGGAAAGCAACACGGTCGCCGCACCGATATAAAGCATCACGTCGGTGGTCGCAATGTCTCTTAGATTGTCGATACCGAATATATAAATGACAACTTTTAGAATACTGAACACGCCAGCCTTTACCACAGCTACAGCGTGTAGCAACGAACTGACTGGCGTAGGTGCCACCATCGCTGCCGGTAACCAACGATGAAACGGCATTAATGCCGCCTTGCCAATCCCATAACAAAACAGCACAAGTAACAATGCCACCAAGCCATCAGACTGTGCACCTGAGAACACCCCGCCCGGCGTAAAGTCCAAGGTTCCAGCGCTAACCCAGGTGCCAAGAATCGCAAACAACAAGAAGGCAACTGAGGTGCCGAGCAAGATCCCAAGATAAACTCTGCCACCGCGTTTGGCATCTTCGGTGCCAGCATGTGTCACCAAGGGATAAGTAGACAAGGTCAGTAATTCGTAAAAAATGAATAATGTCAGTAAATTACTGGAAAAGCAGATGGCCATGACCGTACTGATCGATAGCGCAAAACAAAAGAAGAAACGCGTTTGATTTTCTTCGTTATGGCCACGCATGTAACCAATCGCATAAATGGTGGTAATGATCCAAAGAAAGCTTGCAACTAGCGCAAATAACACCCCGAGAGGCTCCACTAAAAAAGCTATCTCTAACCCCGGTAACAAGGTGATCCAGGAGGTCGCCATGCTGACGTTACTAAACGTATTATCCGCCACCGCTAGCACTAATGTAAAAAGAACAATCCCCGTAATGATTGACGCCGCTTCTCGTAAGTTAGGTTGTTTACCAAGCAGAACAACAAGCGCAGCGCCTATTAACGGCACAATAATCGTGAGATTAATCAGTTGAGACGGATCTAAAGCTGACCAAATATTCATTGCTTAGCCCCCGTCTCAGTCACTGCTTGCGTTAACCATTGTGCAGCGCTGTCCGCCGCGGTCACACTCAGTGAGGTATCAATACCAAAGTAGATATTCGCGATAACAAGCCCCCACATGGGTACTAACATTAACATCGGTGCCTCTTTGATATCTTTACCAGCGGTCAATTGGGACGGTTTCTTGAAATAAGCCGCCTCCAAAATTCTACCGATATAGACGATGGCTAATAAAGAGCCAAGTAATACAAGAAAGGCAACAACCCAATGTTGTTGCTCTAAGGCCGCCGTGACCAAATACCATTTACTCACAAAGCCGACAGTCAGTGGCACACCAATAATACTTAAACCTGCGATGGTAAAAGCTGCCATAGTCAATGGCATCTGCTTACCTAGGCCCTGAAAAGCTTTGATATCCACCGAACCCGTTCGAAACAACACAGCACCAACGGCCATAAATAGTGCGCCTTTCATTAATGCATGATTGAAGATGTGCAGTAATCCCGCCATCAGGCCTAGGTTACTTGCCAAACTGATGCCGAGGATCATATAACCGATTTGCGCCACACTACTGTAAGCCAACATCGTTTTCACATTGCTTTGCACCGTCGCCATAAATGAACATTTGAAAATGGCGACAATGGCCAATACTAGCAAGATAATGTCCATACTCATGGTATAGAAAACGTACTCGGCGCCATAAATGGTAAAGATAAAACGCACCATCACATACACCGCCACTTTAGTGGCGGTGCTCGCCAAGAAGGCGCTCACGGCCGACGGAGCATGTGTATAGGCCGGTGGTAACCACATATGGAGCGGAAACAGCGCCAACTTGATACTGACCCCCACCAAAATGAAGGCCAAACCGGTGTTCAAGGTTCGGTTGCTATCAAACTCAGCGATACGGGCGCTTAAGTCAATCATGTTTAACGTGCCCGTTTTCATGTACATCATGCCGACACCAATGAGAATGAAGGTAGCACCTATCGTGCCCATGACTAGATAACGGAAGGCCGCTGTCAAGCAGCGCTTATCGGCCCCTAAACTAACAAGGGTGTATGTGGCTAACGAGGATATCTCTAAAAATACGAACAAGTTAAACGCATCACCTGTGCTTAAAATGCCTGACAATCCGGTTAAACACAGTAAATGAGCGGTATAAAAGAGCGTATGCTGGCGACTGTCAATCTCCTTGACGATACTCTCTTTCGCGTACACCAAGACCAAGGTAGAGATGCCGGTGACGACACTCAGAATCATCGCGCTTGCAGCATCAATTCGAATTTCGATGCCCCAAGGCGGTTCCCAACCACCGATTGCGTAACTCAATACACCTTGTTCAATGGTGGTCAGCAACAAATCCACCGAGACATAGAAACTCAGTGCACTGACCAAAGTAGCGAGTATCCACGCCAAGTGACTTCTGCCCACCAATATACATAGCGGAGCAGCAATCAGTGGAAGAATAATAGGTAATACCGGAAAATGCTGTACAAACATCAGATTAGCTCTTCCTTATGTTCAAATTCATTTTCTTCAACCGTGCCATAAGCTCGCTTAATTCTAACGATAAGTGCCAGACCTACTGCTGTCGTTGCCACGCCGACGACAATCGCGGTGAGTATTAACACATGTGGAAGAGGATTAGAGTAAGTAGTGATGCCTTCTGCGGCTATGGGCGCGCTACCGCCGGTCACTTTCCCAATGGAGATGTACATCATGAAAACTGAGGTTTGAAAAACATTTAAACCAACAATTTTTTTCACTAAATTATTGGCTGAAATGACAATGTAAAAGCCCACCATCATCAGGAATACAACAACCCAGTAGTTGTAATGTTCAACAATAAAATTCACTGAATATTCTTCCTTTCTGCTTGCCCTGCAAAGGCATAAAAAATACTGAGCATCGCTGCAAACACAGTAATACCAACACCAAGTTCAATCGCGATAATGCCAATGTGCTGGCCTGCCACCGGGTTACTGGCTAGCACGCTGTAATCTAGGAAATTAGCGGATAAAAATAGACTCACGACACCAGTACCGGCATAAATGAGTACGCCCAGCGCTGCCAATATCTTCAATACTTTTGGCGGGACAACATGGGTTGCCACCGATAAACCAAATACCAAGGCGTACAGAATAAGCGCCGCAGCCGCTATAACACCGGCCTGAAAGCCACCGCCGGGTCCATAATCGCCATGAAACTGAACGTACAGGGCAAACAAGACAATTAACGGGATGATCATCTTGGCGACCACCCGCAGTACTAAGTGAGATTTCAGGCCTGATTGAATCAACGTCCTATCTTGCTTAGGTAAACCCAATAAGCTCAAGACACCGATGGCGGCAGCAAACACAACCGCGGTTTCACCTAATGTATCGAACCCTCTATAGCTGGCTAAGACTGACGTCACCATATTCGGCAATCCGATTTCTCGGGGTGAATCATTAATGTATCTTGGCGCCACATGTTGTTGAGCTGGGTTGTTAGGATCCCCAAATGGCGGCATATCTAACGTACCGTAAATCAATGCAGCTCCTGTCACACACACCACTAACAACGGCAATATGGTTTGACGGCTACTCGACTTTTCTTTACGTCCGGTTAACGCCAGAGTGCCCAACATCAGCACCGTTGAAATGCCAGCGCCCACGGATGCTTCGGTGAACGCGACATCAACCGCATCGAGATTGACGAAAATTAGGGCAGATAAAAAACTGTAGATCCCAAAGAGCATCACCACCGTGAACAAGTCTTTGATAAAAATAACACTTAAGGCTGTTATTGCTAGCATCGCAAGCAAAACGAGATCAATAATTTCTGTCATCAGTCTTCACTTTCCTTTTTATTACCACGGGTTTCCGCTAGGGTCAAAAGCCCGCCGTGCCTAGCCGACTTTGCTAACGCATGCGCTGCCGCTGGGCCAGTAATAAGCATGAAAACAAGAATAAACAGCAGTTTCACTAGCACTAAATCAAAGTCACTACGCAACATAAGACCAAGTATTATTAGGATTGTAGCAATGGAATCTGTCACACTAGCCGCATGAACGCGGGTAAAAAAGTCTGGGAACTTAAATAAGCCAACGGCTCCAGTTAGGCTGAAAAAAGCACCAAGTATAAGCAAAGCTGAGCTGATTATTTCTAACATAGCGGCTATTGCTCCTTCTGATTTTGATCGTCATCGACCGCGGTGTATTCAAAGAAACGCAGCACGGCAATCATACCGATAAAGTTGATGAGCGCGTACACTATCGCGATATCAAGAAAGTCAGGGCGGCCATTAAGAAAGCCCAATAACGCGATAAACAATGCAGTCTTGGTGCCAAACATGTTGACGCCCAAAATGCGGTCGTAGGCGGTATCGGCTTTTAGTGCCCGCGCTAATGCTAGTGCCATAACCGAGAGCATTGCGATACAAGTTGCAGCGAGTATCAACATCATTGCGCTCCTTGGTGCTGGCTATAAACTTTACTGGCCATGTCACCGTGTTTTAGTGATTCTAGCGACTCTTCGTGTAAAGCATGAATGGTGACGTATTTATCGTCAATATCGATACTCAAGGTACCAGGGGTTAAGGTGATGGAGTTCGCATACAATACGCGACTTCTTTTAGGCACTTTATCAACCGGTAGTTTGGCAATGGCGGGCCTTAACTCTTTGCGGTTCCCCCAAACTAATCGAGTGACCGCAAGACTAGATAGAACGATTTCCCCTAATAGCCACACAATGTAACGAATAAAAGAACGGTTAAATGCGAGCTTTTGCGGTTCGGCATCCGTGTTGTTCATCCGGTGCAGTAACCAAAGCACAAGAGCAACCGATATGACGCCAAAACTAAGTAATAGAGGCTTGAAGAATCCGGATAAAAGCAGCCAAAATCCAGCAAGTGTTATCGCCCAACCTAATAAATCTATTATTTTTTTTCTATTCATCGCTAATCCACAGAAGTATTTATACTAATCTAGCAAAGTATTTGATCATTTTTAACGGTCTAAATAGATGATGACGGCATTATTTCTTTTCTATGGAGCATACTTCATACGTAAAGAAATACATTGTCCTAATCAATTTATTCTCGTAAAAAACAAACTGTTGCCGGAATCACCGGTTTAATTCAATTACCAACGAGTCGGTTCTAAGGTTATGCATCGTTTTTTCGACCACATTGCCAAGCAACTTGCCTTTAATGCCCGTTCTACCGGTGCTACCCATGATCACCAGTTCTGCCTTGAGTTCGTTTGCACACTGAGGAATGGCTCTCTCGGGAGTGCCAGCAGCTACATGAATCTGAACATTCTGTAGGTCATAATCTTTTAGTAAAACACCAAGTTTTGCTTCACCTTCAGCACGGTGCTTACGGGCATACTCTTTAACATCGATAATGTCGAGTTCCCTTAAAATTTTTGAGACAGGTAAGTTGTAGACAATATGAATTTGACAACCAAAGGTTTCGGCCCACTTCTTCGTCCACTTTAAGATCGTATCGTTTAAGTCTCTATGCTCTTCACTTTTATTCGTTGGATCGATTGCGGCCAACACCACGTGTTTCTGTCGCCAATGTTGCTGATTGGCAATTAAGACAGGAATTTTTAGCTTCCGAATCAACTCCCAATCACAAGGAGTATGGAACAATGTCTCTGACCGATGCCCTGTTTTAAGGACAATATCAAAGTTTTTGTCTTGGCAATAATTAACTACCCAATTAACAATATCATTAGTTACAACAACTTGCGAACGAATAACCTCTTTATGTTCATAGTCCTTGAAAACCTCTGCAACATAATCGGATAAGTCAGTAGATTGTTTTTCTAGTTCAGCGTTACTGAGCGCGCCTACTTCTTTACTCCTTATAAAGCGTACAATATCAATTTCATCTCCCAAAGGAGCTGCAATACTATGGCCTTTCTTAATGGAGCAGCTATGAGTGTCGTGTACATCAGTGATTACCAAAATAGATTTAGCCATAACTTTCCTTAACGTTGAACATTACAACTAATCTATCGACTAAAAATTGTATAGTCAAGAAATGCAAGATGAAAAGGAATAGATACACCACCTCTAAAAAACTGCGGCACCTCAAGGGAAAACTAATCTAAAAAGCTAATTAGCGCGATCATTTGGAGAATATCAATGCTGATTAGTACGCTAAAAGAGTCGCCATCCTCTAGCGCCCTTATTATCGAGGATCTTCTCCAAAGTGCCGCTTATTTGATTTCACGGCAAGCGGAACAAGATCCCCGCTCAACATACTGCGGGGATAATGGGGGGAAGTTGCGCTGATGGCATAGGAAAACAATCGTCGTCCTCGAGTTGTCTTTATCGTAAGAAGTGGCGTAGCCATCAGCGTCCGTTATCCCCGTGATCTTTTTATCGAGGACCTTCCACAAAGAGCCGTTCCCTTGATTCCACAGCGCGCCGGAACCTTAATTCCACAGCACACTTCATGAGATCCCCGCTAAACACACTGCGGGGATGACGTTTGTTTTCCTTAACTTTTTTGCGCGCAAAAACATCGAGTAGGGTGAGGTTTTAGCCTCATCCCTCTCACAGAACCGTACGTACGGACCTCGTATACGGCTCCTGCATGCTTCACATATCACTAACTTCTTACATAAATTGGT
>Ga0209395_1001173_pt1 | contig 37409 bp, 37 predicted proteins | sample GOMGulsemesocosm_3_FD_184635 | JGI IMG/M metagenome (GOLD analysis project Ga0209395, IMG submission 184635) | Methane-oxidizing microbial communities from mesocosms in the Gulf of Mexico - GOM9D Gulf of Mexico (SPAdes) (version 2) | ecosystem: Environmental > Aquatic > Marine > Cold seeps...
GTAAGGAATGTATAAAGCACGTTTATTTGTATTAGGCATAAGAATGATGAGCGTCTTGTTATATACTTGATGAATAATAAAAATTCACCAGATTGATGAGTTAAAACCAGTATAGTCTAAGAGACTTAGACAAAAAAGTATCTCCCTCAAGTTCTAGGTTAAAAGTTGTTAAAAAGATATAAAAAAGATGTACTGCAAGATATTTTACTCTTCTGTTCCGCTATAACGTTCTCCACTTAAGCACTCAACAATAATTTTTACTCTCTAACTATTGTTCTTCATGCTTTTGACTGCTTTAAATTTGAACACCAGAGTAAAATCAGGTTGCTTTCAAATTCGAAATTTTGTCATATACTCGTCACACTTTTTTCATAACCAACTGATAACTATTATTAATTGTTTTTTAGATAAACAATAGACGTATTTTAGGACGAAGAATAATAACTCTTTTAGGCTACAGGCTAAATAATACTAAAAGTTTAGAGAGAACAAATGTTCAAAAAATCATTATCTATAACCACTTCAAATACAGCAGCTAAAGCGTTATTTATTTGTATCAGCTCAATTTCGACTACTTGGGCACAAGACCACATAACTCCATCAATGGTAAACATTCCCGCAGGCACTTTTATGATGGGCAACGATCTAGGAAAGGACAGTGAAAAACCCAGACACTCAGTCACCCTACCAGCTTTCCAAATGGGTAAATATCTGGTCACTCTGGCTGAGTTTAGAAAGTTTGCCATTGATACTGGTTTTAAGCCAAAAGCCAATTGTAACGATCATCTTGATAAAAATTGGATGGGAAGAGTTGGCGATGAAATAACAGCCACTTGGGATAAAAATAGATATTCAGACAGTGATTACCAACCAGTGACTTGTGTCACTTGGCAAGATGCCAATGATTACGCCAAGTGGCTAAGCAATAAAACAGGCACACAATATCGCTTACCAACCGAACAAGAGTGGGAATATTCATTAAAGGCTAATACAAGCAGTCGCTATTTTTGGGGAGATGATCCCAACTGGACTGAGGTTTGTTCCTATGGCAATTTTGCCGATCAGTCGAGTGAGTATTTTGCTAGCAAGCAATATGGCGCCAGTTATGTCGGTTTTATTGGTCATGTTAACTGTGACGACGGCGAACCCTACAACTCTATTGTTGGCTTATATCGCCCAAATCCTTTTGGTTTGTACGATATGGTAGGGAACGTAAAACAGCACATAGGCCAGTGTTATTATCCTGGCCATCAAAAGCGCTCTGAAGAGGAAATGGATATCAATCAATGTAAGTCCACTTCTATGCGAGGCTCTATTTGGCATTTTAGCCCAGCGATAATTTCATCCAGAGGTGGTTATAGAAAAACATTAAAGCCTGGTGCCGTTCTCGGGTTTCGCTTAGCGACTGATGGTCATAGCAACATAACAGACAAATCAACTTCAGTTTTTGAAGCTAATCTGAAAGATGCTCAAGTAAAGCGTTTAGCCAACCGACCTAAATTACCGATAGCTCCTAAGTTAGTCGAGTTAGTTAACATAAAAAACAATCAGTTTAAGCTCAGCTGGCAACCGAGCAATGACCCACGAGTGACGGGTTATGAAATCTACCAATCTAATATTCCTTATGCCCATTTACTCGGTAATTTTTATCAACGTTATTATGATAAAATAGAAGTAGTTTCGGCAGCACATCATAGTATCAATCTGACCTTGCCCAATACAGGCGGAAGCTTTCGAGTCGTTGCTAAAACCGACAAAATTACTAGCTTACCTAGCCATCCTGCAGTTGTTGTTGAATCTAAAGCGTTAACTATTCCTGGGCGGCTCAACCTGTTTGAGACGACGGCATTAGAAAATGCACACCTGAGATATAGAGAAGCAAAAGATGATAAACCAGAGTTATATTATTTATTAAAATTCACAGGACCCGAACAACTAGTATCTACAGCCGAGTTTAGTGTAAATGTAACAAAATCAGCTTGGTATAAATTAAACTACCGAGGAAAAATGGGAGCAGAAGGTGATTTTTTCAAACTTTGGCGAAATAATAATCTGGTAGGAAACATAAGTTATGATAGTGATATTGACGACAAAACATCAAACAGACATAAAGTTTTCTTAGAAAAAGGTAACTACACATTACAGCTAAGTGTAGTACGGGATGTACCTGACCGTTGGCATATGGTGTGGCTTGAGTTTACAGAGTTGAAGGATTAAACTTCAGCTGGTTATATAAGGTGTCACTAGATTAAAAAGCTGTGACACCTTTTAATAAAGAGAGTTTATCAAGTACAGACTTGTTGTCTCTTAGCCATCTATGGTTGGCATTTTGCTTAATATAATCAATGTATTTCGACGGGTTCATTACATCTGCACCTTGCTCTTTATGTTCTAACAAGAACAACGCTGCATTAAGCGCGTCTTGCAATTCATAGTCTATTTGCGCATGTCTAAAAGCCTGAATGGCAGCTTGTATACCACTTACTTTATCTTGTTTAGCAAATGCTATACGGGACTTTGTCAGAGAAACGAAAGATCGGCGCTGCCAAAGTTTAATACTGCTTGTAGCTTTTTCCCATAGCTTTTTTTCAATATAGCTATTACGCACTTTTTCAGCAGAATAATAAAACCTTTGGCTATATAGAGGAGAAAATGGTCGCTCTAAAATGGTTAAGTAATATGATAACTTCTCTTCTGCTGTTTCTGCTGCTGCGGCTAAAGTATAAAGCATTGGTATTTGGTGCTCATCAGCTAACTGGTGCATTTCAAATAACTGCCTGGCAGATTCAAGCTCATTACGCATAAGTACTGGTTGATTATCTTTTGATGCTAAAGATTGAATAAGATGAGCTAACATTTCCTGTAATGGCTCTTCAGCTATTCTCGCCTTGCTGATCGCAAAATTTAATGATTTTCGAATTTGAGGATAATTATTATTGTGTACTTCGTACCAAGCTTCATCTATTCGTGTTAGAGATTCAAGGTGGGGTAAGTTTAATATATTAAAAGCTTTAAGGGCCTCTGTAATACTCGATTTGGCACTTTTCCAGTTGGTGTTTCTTAAAATGATCTTAGACTTCAACAAGTGCAACAAGCCTAAATTTAGACGATTAGGCATAGACTCAAGTAAAGTATCAGCTAATGCTGTAGCACGGTCTAGATAGCCTAATTCATAATTACTTTTTATTAACTGAAAAGTAATTAGTGAGTTTTCAGCAACTGAATTATGCAAAAAGTTTAGTTTTGATAATGCTAAATGTTCAGATTTAACCGAAAAGTATTCACTATCAGCAAGCAATTCTATTAACTGAGTGAGTTGCTCAATAGTTTCATGTTGAGTGGCCGAAAAAACATAACCTTGCCAGCCACGATACATGCCTTGTATATGAAACCTTAGTACACAGCCATTTTTAACATCATAAAAACGCGTGGCCAAAACCAAGGAATCAGATGTTTTAGTTTCTGCCTTCCAAGTTAGAAACGGTGAATCAAACAAAGCCTGATTTGTTATTCCTTTTGAAGTAACTTGAAGGTTAAATTGTTGATTTTTTCTAATGAAATTTTCTATTGCATTTACCGGGTAGGTCCCTTTTTGGTCAAATGCCAAGGTGACGAGTGTTCTCTGTTTCGGTACGCTTGTTTGGGTGCTTAACCAGAGCGCATAAATCAAGCTAGCGCCTAAAAGTAAGCCAATGATAAGCACGCTTGTATTAGGCACCCAAGACCATCTGGTAACGAGAGGATTTCGAGAGGTTTCTTCAGGAATGATATCTAGCGCGTTTTCAGACATTAACTCAGAAGCTAAAGTTATATCAGGTGTAGCATGTTGGCTTTGATCATTTTCAATTGTGAGTAAGCTATCATGGCTTAATTCTTCGGCCATCGTCGTTAAAGGTAATTGCCATTGATAACCTTTTTTAACAAAAGTTTTAATGGCATCATTGCCAAAAAGTGCCCGTAAATAACTGATGTTTTGAAACACAACTTGCTCTGTAACAACTCTATCAGGCCAAACATATTCTAAAATATCAGCTTTATTATGAATTTTATCTGGTTCACGTAGAAATAAAGTCAATAACTGAGCTGGCTTTTCATTAAATGTGCATGTATTTCCATTTTTTCTTAAAATCTGTTGTTCACAGTCAAATTGAAAATGTTTAAAACTAAATATCATTCTAATGCCATGCTGTAACGCTAACCTTTAATAGTGCTAAAGAGAATATTAAATATAATAAGTGAAGTAAACCGATTTAAGAGGGGGGGTATTGGATCAGGCGAAACGATTATCACCCACTAATTTAAGCTGCAGCATTGGCAGAAAAGAATCAATTAAATAGTCAATTAATCCATTTCAGCCATCCAAGCCAATTGAATCGCTTCTAATACTCTTTCACCACAATGATTCTCATCATCATCAAAATTATCTAATGCCAGTATCCATAAACGTAATTCTGTAAAATGTAATTTAAACGGATCAACATCAGGATGTGCCTCCATTAAATCAAGTGCCAATTCTTGAGAATCAATCCAACGATAGCCCATATTTCACCTTCAACTTTTTTTTGAATGTTAATCAAACAATAAATGGAACCATAAGGCGTCGGCAATTAACATCAAGAATAGCCAAAGCAATATCATGCGAGATTTACGGCAAAATTCACAATCGGTTTGCCACCACTGCTGTAATAATTTTTTCAACGACATCACATCTGAAACAACAAAATAATATTCTCAGTATATACCTATATTTAAAAAAACAGATAAACTAGGGCAATTATTTCTAATAGTGAATTTTTATGGCAAACATTACTTTCTCCAAGCAAGAAAAAGAACAAATCATTCTGAAAATGCAAAAATACTTCACCAAGGAGCTCGATCAAGAATTAGGACAATTCGATGCTGATTTTTTACTCGATTTTTTTGCTAAAGAAGTTGGTGCTTTTTTCTATAATCGAGGTTTATATGATGCTCAAACGATTTTACGTGATCGACTTGATGATATCTCGGACGCAATTTATGAATTAGAGCAAGAAACAAATTAACCATCATGACAAAAAGAGCGGTTGAATTGATTTACTTCAATGCCGAAACATTTATTTTATAATAAACTATTAATATATTTACCATTGAAAAAAGAAATGAAGAATTCATTATGATGCAAATCACCGATCTGCAAACTGAACAGAAAATTCCCGCCCTCTTTCGTTTAGGTTTCCGACCTTTCTTTTTAGGCGGAGCAATCTTTAGTTTTATCGCTATCCTACTTTGGTTATTAATGTTTAAAGGTGTTATTAGTTTATCGCCGATGGGTGGTGGTTATTGGTGGCATATTCATGAAATGATTTATGGCTTTGGTAGCGCTATTATTGCTGGTTTCTTATTAACCGCAGTGCAAAATTGGACTGGCATGCGAGGAGTTCAAGGGAATGTATTAATAGGTTTATTTCTACTCTGGCTAGTTGCACGATTAAGCTTATTATTCCCTGATGTACTTGGACAATCCGCAACCGCACTCATTGATTTAAGCTTTCTTCCCGTAGTGGCTTATGTATTAGGTAAACCTATTATTGCCATTAAACAATATCGAAATTTATTTTTTGTACCTCTGTTAACTTTATTTACCCTAGCGAACTTAGAAATGCACCTTGCGCTAAGTTATCCAGAAATGTTTCAAATAAATTACACTGGTTATGCTGGTGTTTTGTTAGTGAGTTTCTTAATGTCAGTAATGGCTGGTCGAGTCACGCCAATGTTTACCGCAAATGGCACTCAAACCCCAAAAGCAACTCCTGCTCCTTTACTAGACAAACTCACCAATGGTAGCTTAGCCCTAGTAACATTATTGATGCTACTGCAACCTTGGGTTGGCTTAAATCCGACGATTTTTGGAGGATTACTTATCATCGCAGGCGTTTTTCAAACAATACGCTGGTTAAGATGGCGTCCATGGATAACGCTTACTGTGCCTTTATTATGGTCATTACACGCAGGCCTAAAATTTGTTAGTTTTGGTTTAATACTATTAGGCCTAAGCTACATGATTGATGAAATTCCAAGTAATCATATTTGGCATCTACTGACAGTTGGCGGTATGGGCGGCATCATTTTAGCGATGATATCTCGGGTTTCACTAGGACACACGGGACGCCCATTAACACCACCTATAATGATGTCACCTGCTTTTGTTGCTGTAAGCTTTGCCGCAATAATCAGAGCTATTGGTCCGTGGTTAATGCCTGAAAAGACCATTTTATTTTATGATATTAGTGCTTTTTTCTGGATATTAGCTTTTGGTATTTTTGTACTATTTTATGCACCCATGTTATGTAAAGCACGCGAAGATGGTCGACCTGGTTAGTTTGAATTAAACTTTCATTTTGCTATTAGGCAGAGGTTAATTTAAGCTAACCCTCTGCCTAATTTTTAAATAGTTATTTTTCATGCACACCGTTTTTTTAGATCAGCAAACCTTTTCAAAGAGCATTTCCCTGGCAAAAATTCAGCAGCAAGTCACTGCTCTTATTTGTTATCAAACCACCAATCCTAATCAAGTTATAGAACGCTGCCGTGATGCTGAAATAATCATCACCAATAAAGTTGTTTTAAACGCTGATACTTTACAACAGTTACCTAAGTTGAAACTTATTTGTATCGCGGCAACCGGCATAAATAATGTTGATATTAAAGCGGCTAAGCAGTTAAAGATTGCAGTAACCAACGTCAGTGGTTATGCAAAACAATCTGTTGCTCAATATGTTTTTGCGCAAATGCTTGAGTATTTCAATCAAATTAATCATCACCAACAAAATAGCCAAAATGGTTTATGGCAGCAAAGTCCTACCTTTTGTGTCCACGGTAATGGAAGTATTGAACTCGCTGGAAAAGCCTTAGGTATTGTTGGCTATGGCTCTCTAGGCAAAGCAGTTGCTCATATTGCCAAAGCTTTTGAAATGAAAGTGCTTGTTGCTGAACGACCCAATGCAACCACCACTCGTAAAGGCCGTTTAGCTTTTAATGATGTACTCAAACAAGCAGATGTACTAAGTTTACATTGCCCACAAACTGCTGAAACAGAGAATCTAATTAATCAAGAACGATTAAGTGTTATGAAAGATAATGCGATGTTAATCAATACCGCTCGTGGTGCTTTAGTTAACAACAATGATTTACTCATTGCTTTAAAAACAGGTGAAATAGCCTACGCAGTACTCGATGTATTAGAGGAAGAGCCACCACCTGCAGATCACATTTTACTTAACGCTAAATATAATAATTTGAAAATCACCGCACACATTGCTTGGGCAAGTGCAGAAGCTCAACAACGATTAATCAATTTACTTGCTGACAATATACATTCATTTAAAGGTGCAGAACGTTTAAATCGAATAGATTAATAACAAAATAACGCAATAATCACTTTGATATGCATAGACATTTTCTAGCTAGCCTTTTATGATTTAACTATTAAATAATAATACCGAGTTTTCTCATTGGTATAAGCTTCACTTAAGGTAATACTTAGCATGAACAAGCTTTTTTCAACGTTTATTCTTCTCTCTCTGACATTTTTAATGGCCTGTAACGGTAGTTCAGGTGAAAATGATGACAAGGAAACATCGACACCAGTAGCAACTTCATTTTCATTAGCCACTTTAAATGCTCAAGGGCAAAGTCAATTAAGCTTTGATAAAAATGAAAGTGTTCTTGTTCAAGCTATTGTTTATGATCAGTTTTCAGCTCCTATTAATGGTGCCCGCATTAACTTTACTACTGACTTAGGTAGCCTAACTATGGCATCAAAGCTCAGTGATGACCAAGGTATTGCTCAAGTTGAAATTATTAATAGTGCATTAATATTAAGTGCTGGCACTATAAAGGCTAACTTAGATGAAACATCACAGTCGGTTAATTTTGAATACATTAATAATGCTCCGGCTGAAATACTGCCTAATATCTCAATACAAATGAGCTTAAATGGCACCTTAACTAATCAATTCAAAGCAGACGAGCAAGTACAAGTATCCTTCACCTTACTTGATGATAAAAACCAGCCTATCACCGATGAACTTATTCAAGTTAATGCCGATATTGGTCAGCTAGATGCAAGCACAACATTAACACAAGCAAATGGTAAAGCCTCCGTCACACTGTCAGGTTCAAGCACTATTGGCGCAGGTGTATTAACCGCAACTTTATCAAGCAACAACGAAGTAATTTCAAGAATGAATTACCAAGTAGTCCCTGCTGATAGTATTATCACTGACGAAGTTCGCTTAGGTTATTTTAATGACAATGGTGATTTTATTGAGGGTGAAATCAAAGTATCAGTTAATGATAATACGATTAGCGCTGGTGGTACCTTAGGTTTAACCATTGATTTGGTCGACAGTGCCAATAACAGAATTAATACTCCTACTCCTGTAAGCTTTACGTCAAATTGTGTTATTAATGGTAATGCCACTATTGATGAATCAGTCTTTAGTATTAATGGTAGAGCGAGTGCAACATTTGAAGATGTAAACTGTGCAGGCTCTTCAGGTACTGAAGATGTAATTATCGCTTCGGTAACAGCTAATAATATTACTAATACGGCATCACAAACGATTAATATTACCGGCGAAGAGTTAGGCTCAATTGAGTTTATATCCGCAGAGCCTGCTTCCATTGTATTAAAAGGTAGTGGCGGTCAAGAAACATCAACCTTAACTTTTATGGTGAAAAGTGCACTCGGGAATGAATTGGCTCAACAAACTGTTGATTTTAATTTAGATACTGATGTTGGTGGTATTGCACTTAGCCGAAACACTGGGCTGACCAATAGCCAAGGATTAATTACCACTCAAGTTTTATCTGGCACAGTACCAACAGCAGTAAGCGTTACTGCTGTTGCACGTATGGAGGTTAATGGTGAAAGCATTGAGGTTCAAACTCAATCTAACCAATTAACAGTAAATACGGGATTAGCTGAGCAACGCTCATTAACTATTGCAGCGAGTGTACTTAACCCTGAAGCTGATTTTAATGGCGAGACATCACAAATTACTGCTTGGCTTGCTGATAATTTTAATAATCCAGTGCCTGATGGTACTTCTGTTAATTTTACCACCGAAGGTGGAGTTATCGAATCAACCTGTAACACAGTTAACGGCAGCTGCTCAGTTACTTGGACTAGTGCAGAGCCTCGTTTGCCCAATCACCGTAGCACTATTTTAGCAAGTGCTTTAGGTCATGAGAGCTTCTTCGATAACAACGGTAATAATATCTTCGACGATGAAGATGGTATCGCAATTATTGATGCAGGTGTATCTTCAGGTTTTAGCCGACACAACGCTGAGCCTTCAGGCTTTATTGATATGTCAGAAGCATGGCGTGATGATAATGAAAACTTTACATATGATGCCGGTGAACTTTTTCTTGATTATGATAATAATGGCGCATTCGATTTAGAAGATAACAAATTTAATGGTCCGCAATGTCAAGGAAGTCGTTGTGCTGATGCATCAATGCAAGCAATTCATGTGCGTAAAGCTTTAGTATTGATTATGTCAGGATCTAGTGCTGATTATATTCTTAGCGACGCAAATAGTGGTGTCATTTATCATGACAGTTTTGGGAATAACAATCCGGTAGCTGATATCGCCAATGGCGGCAGCACCACATTTACCTTTCAATACTCAGATTTAGCCAATCAAACCTTGCCATTGGGTACCACTATCGCAGTAAGTAGCAGTGCTGGAACTTTAGCGGGTCAAACTTCTGTGACAGTTGGCAACAATAACAACCAAGGATATGGCAGTCTTAGTTTTGTTTTATCAAACCCTGTTGATGATGATTTAGTGGTAGCAACTATCACCATAACTATCACTACACCTAAAGGTATAACAACCTCAATGCTTAAAACAGTAGTTTTACCTTAATTAAAGGCCTACCTAACTAAAACTTTCTTCAATAAAAAGTTTTCCATAAAGATGAATGATTAAAACCATTCATCTTTAATTTTACCATAATGAAAATAACCCCATTGCCCTACTCGTCTTAATGGCGCTAAAGGAAATTTAGGTAAAGCTCTGTCATATAAAGGTAAGTTAGGCACTGATTTACCTGCTACTTTCTCAGCTAATCGTTTACCTGCCTGTACTGAAAAAGAAACACCACTACCACAATATCCCATACTATAAAAAACACTCTGCGCTTCATTTTGATAAATATGTGGTAAATCATCTAACGCCATACAAATCCAACCAGACCAGGCGTGAGCAATACGAATATTATTCAAGGCCGGAAAACTAGTTTTTAATACTTGTAATAGCCTATTCGCATAATAAGGGTCATCGGCACTTTTTCCTGTAATAGCCCCCCGACCGCCAAATAAAATGCGATTATCAGGTAACTTCCGATAATAATACTTCAACGCTCGAGTATCCATGACTACATTTGAGCTTAAAAAATTACTGGCAGCAATTTGCTCATCAGATAATGGCTCAGTCACAATAATTTGAGATAATACCGGCAAGGTTCTATTTTGTACTAAACCGTGAAAGCCTTTAGGCGTATACCCATTAGTAGCTATCACCACCTTTTTAGCTTTTATTTCTGCTTGTGGTGTGATCAATCGTTGTGTTTTATTTTCATCATACCAAGTAGTTACTGGCGAACTACAATGTATTTTTGCTCCTGCTTGTTGGGCTAATTTCTGATACCCCCAAGCGAGTTTTAATGGGTTTAAGCCAAAACCATCTTGATAACGAATAGCGCCATAAGCATTTTGATCTGCCATATATTGTTGATGTAATTCGTTTTTTGATAATACTTGTACATCATAACCAAACATTTGCTGTTGCAACTTTGCTAACGACTCAAGCTCTTTAAGTTTATTCGCTTTATGGGCAACTTTAATATAACCATGCTCTTGCACATCACAATTAATACCTTGTTCAATAAGGTCGTTAACCGTGGCAACACCTGCAGACATTTCATCATAAATGCCACGCATCACTTCTTCGCCCCATTGATTTTGCATTTGGCTATAGGACTTTCGTCCTGAAGACTTGAGAATAAAACCAGCATTACGACCACTACAACCCCAAGCAACTTGGTTAGCTTCAAGTACATGTGCTTTAATTCCATGCTCTTTGGCTAGATGAAGTGCGCATGAAAGTCCAGTATAACCAGCACCAATTATCGCCACATCCACTTCAATATCTTGCGTTAATTGACCATCATCTTCAGGTGCTTGTCCTGAAATATTTGCCCAGTAACTATCTGGATAGTTTTCTCCACAGCCAGGGGATAAATCGTGCAACGGATCGTACATCTTCACTCCAAAATTAATTTTAACGATGCTAAACTAACAACTCCCTTGTAAAGGTCAACATTAATAGCAAAACTATTTATGAAAACAAATATCCACTATCAAGAACTCAATCAAAACGATTTCCCTGCCATTATAGAATTGGGAACATTAGTACACGGTGAAGGCTATATTGATAACACCAATATTAGTGACTGGTATCAAAAAGGATTAAAAAATGGCATTAACGCTGGCTTTGTTGCTTACGATCAGGACAAACTCGTTGGCTTTCGTTTGACTTATGCAATGCAGCAATGGCAAATAGACCAATGGTGTTCACCCGAACTCTGGCCGATTAAACCTGAAAAAGTTTGTTATTTTAAATGTAATACGGTTGATGAAAACTATCGTGGTCATGGCATTGGTGGAAAATTATTAGCGCTATCCATTACCGCTGCTACAAAACAAGGCGCATTAGCTGGGGTTAGCCATCTATGGAAACAAAGCCCAGGCAATAGCGCAGTACGCTATTTCACTAAATGTGGCGGTCAATTAATTAAATCACATCCTGATAGATGGAATGAATTGAGCAAACAGGGTTATGTTTGCTCGGTTTGTCTGGGAGATTGCCATTGTGAAGCCGCTGAAATGATGATTGTTTTTAATAAATAATAAGGGGCAATAAAAGGAGCAATAGCTCCTTTTTTATCACTACCCACCTTTTATAAAATCAACCAAATATCTTCTTCAATAATGAAGGTGAACGTTCTTTTATCGAGCTGTTTTCATTCTCCAAATTAGCAAGCGGATTAAAATCAGTTAGCGCTGGAAATTTAAGCTCTGCATTACAATGCTCAAAATCCCCTTTTGCAGGATCAAAACGGTACTCCTTGCTCCACAACGTCAGATTTTCTGTCACTTGCTTAATGGCATCAACAACATAAGCGACCTCTTTATCTGTCATAGTTGGGTGGAATGATGCTCTGATCCAACCAGGTTTTTCAGCAAAGTCACCCGAATCAATTTGCTCAGTAATTTTTGATGAGGTTTGATGATCTACATCTAATAAAATATGACCATAAGTTCCCGCGCAAGAGCAACCACCACGAGTTTGCACACCAAAGCGATCATTTAGTAAACGTACAACTAAATTGTAATGAGCACCACGAACATAAAAAGAGACGATAGCAAGTCGGTCTTTTATTTTCGGCTCAAGCATCATTACGTGATCATTTTTTGTTAATTCAGCCATTACATAATCAGTAATTTCCTGCTCACGCTGGGCAATGTTTTTCACTCCCATCGCGTCTTTAACTTTCATCGCTAAAGCAGTACGAATACACTGTAAGAACCCCGGTGTACCACCGTCTTCGCGTAATTCAATGTTATTAAAGAAACTATGTTCTCCCCAAGGGTTAGTCCAAGTAACTGTGCCACCACCTGGATGATCTGGAACTTTATTTTTATATAATGCTTTATTAAAAATTAATACACCTGAACTACCGGGTCCACCAAGAAATTTATGCGGGGAAAAGAATATTGCATCAAGGGCTTGCTTGGAGTTAGCTGGATGCATGTCAATATCTACATAAGGCGCTGAACAAGCGAAATCAATAAAGCATAAACCACCATGCATATGCATCATTTCGGCGAGTTGGTAGTATGGTGTTTTAATACCAGTGACATTTGAACATGCTGAAAATGAGCCTATTTTTAACTTTCTATCTTGGTATTTTTCTAATAATAGTTGTAAATGTTCAAGTGAGGGCAAACCATCACTATCTGGGTCAACAATCTCTAAAGTAACATCGCATTCATACCAAGTCGTTTGGTTAGAATGATGTTCCATATGAGTAATAAAAACCACTGGCTTATCTTGATCCGAAAAGTGAACTTGCTTTTGCATACGCTCAGGAATACGTAAACCTAAGATACGCTGAAATTTATTAACAACACCAGTCATGCCTGTATCGGCGGTGATCAAAATATCATTATCACAAGCATTAACATGTTTTTTAATAACCTGCTGTGCCTCATGGTAAGCATGAGTCATCGCACTACCAGTTAAATTTGTTTCGGTATGAGTATTCGCGACATAAGGCCCTAAAACCTGCGTGATATAATTTTCAATTGGCTGATATAAGCGACCACTTGCTGTCCAATCGGCATAAACAATCGGTAATTCTTGACCATTAATTGTATGTTTTAAATCTTGACCAACAATATGACGACGAAAAGGAAGGAAGTAATTTTCAAGTGACATAATACATACTCATGGAATAAACAATAAAACAATTCTAGCAAAAGACAAAAAACGCGCAATTAAAAACCACCAAAACTGCACAACTAGCAAAATTCAACCTGAAAACCTACATATAACAGAACAATAAACCAATCCTTTATAGTAAAGCATCGTATTGGAAAAACTATTTTCTTAACTTGTCTGCTTGAAGATTATTATTTCTCACTCAATGGCGCGAAGTTACCTGCCAGTTTATTTCTTTTTGGCCCTTTCCCTTAAGCCATTGATTTGTTCTAGAAAAGTGATTACATCCAAAAAAACCTCGATAAGCTGATAAAGGAGATGGATGGGGTCCATTCAATATGAAATGCTTATTTTTATCTATATTCTTACCTTTCTTTTGCGCATGTGCGCCCCATAAAATAAAAACACAACCCGCACTTTGCTGATTTATTTGTTCAATAACTTTACTGGTGAAATCTTCCCAGCCCAATTTTGCATGAGAATGAGCCTGCCCTTGCTTAACCGTTAGCACGGTATTGAGCAGCAATACCCCTTGCTTCGCCCAATCAGCTAAATAACCATGTTCTGGTATATCAAACTCCATGATATCAGTTGATAGTTCTTTATAAATATTACGTAATGAAGGTGGAATTTTAATACCATGATTAACTGAAAAAGCTAAACCATGCGCTTGAGATTGATGATCATTACCCGTACCGTGGTAAGGGTCTTGCCCTAATATCACCACTTTAATATCAGTTAAATCAGCATATTCAAAGGCACTGAGTACTTGCGACTGCTCAGGAAAAATAACCTCACCCGCAGCTCTTTGTGCAGCAATTTCTTTTTGCAGCGCAATAAAATAGCTTTGCTTACTCTCATCATCAATCAATTGCTGCCATTGAGCTTTAATCATTTTTCATACCTATCTATATACACCATAAATAAAGTTAAGCTTTATAAACATTATAATCCACGTTATCAAACTTCATTACCTGATAAATATATAAAACAAAGATTTGTATATAAATACTATAAATTATATTACCTAAGTCACGCATATCCATCGACGCCAGTATCAATGAAATAGAGATAAAAATGGATGAACAAATTGCCGTTAGTACCAGTAGTTTAATTGTAAATGTGGTTTCAATACTTCTATCTTCACTTGTTTGAAGTGGGTTATGCTTTCTCCCATAAAGCTTTTGATAAATACCAAAGCCAAGCCCTGCATACAATACACTAACCCCTAAAATATTAACTAAGCCGGCAAACCCATCAAACGGATACTGAACAAAATAAAGTACAATAACTACGCACAAAGCATAGGAAGCTATAGCAGTTGCAATAAAAGATTTAGACACAAAATCAACTAACTTTCGTGGTTGTAAATCAGCACTACGGTTTTCATTTGAACTTTTTTCGCGCATCAGTTTTAAATAGGAAAAGCTTTGCACACCAAGGTAGAGCATAGGTAAATATTGCAGCATTAAATAACTAACCAACACACCTTGATCATCCCAGCCAACCAAGTCATCACTGCCATTAATAAGGCTTATTGCCAAAATACCAAGACCTACGGCTAAAACAAAAATATTAAAAGCAGAAAATGCTCTTAACTGTGCTTGAATCACCTCATCCTCAAGAGGGTAAAGTTTTGGATAAGTTTCACGTGGATGTAGCTGCATTGTTTTCATGATCAACGCTGATATCTTTCTTGGAAAATAAAAAGAAAGTACGAATATTTGTCCTAAAAAAACCATATAAAGTAAATAATTATCCCACATAGTATTTCCCCTTAATGTTGACGACTGTTGATTAAGCTATTAAAAGCGATACGCATCTCTGACTCAGTAATGCCAACTTCTCTAAAGCTGGTTAATGTTTTATCTAGTTCGGTTAATACCCACTTATTTAAATCAACAGTGCTATTTTCTTTTGCATCTTGATGAATATAAGTGCCACGATAACCTTTGGTTTGAATGACACCATCACGCTCAAGTAGCCGGTAAGCTTTCGCTACCGTTTTATGATTTATATCTAAATCATTCGCAAGTTGACGAATAGATGGCAATGCATCGCCAGCAGTAATGTCATTGGCTAATACTGCTTTTTTTATTTGCTCAATTAATTGAGTAAATAAAGGAGTAACATCTTCAATATTGACGGATATTTTCATTTTATTTTAATGACCCACACGACCCAGTTAACCCAAGGGTACAATTAAAAACATAAAGAATCAAATAATTATTTTAAAAGTCGTAATTTCAAGGATCTGAACATCCGCTTTTCTTACCATCTCGGCAGCTGTTCCTGCTTTATTCTACTTTCTTCATCCTGAATATAAAAAGGGCTGTCAGTTTTATCTGACAGCCCTTTTTAAAGCCTAATTATTTCTTCATTTATTCTAACTAACAATTAGTTACCAGCTAATAAATACTCTCGCAATTGAGTAAAGTCATTGGCTTGCTCAATAGATAGAATTGTTTCACTGGCACAATCTGCTAGTTCTTTTGGTAAGCCAATTGGTTGACCCAATGTACTTTCTACTACTTCTTTAAATTTAGCAGGATGCGCAGTGCCTAAAAACACACCAAACTCGTCATCGTTGGCATTATATTGCAACGCTTTAAAAGCAACAGCAGCATGTGGCTCACTGATATAACCCAGTTTAGCTAATTGAATCATGGTCATTTGTGTTTGCTCTTCATCAATGGAGACTGAACTAACGCAATCTTTATCAACGATGCCACTTTTAAGCATATGTTCAACTCTCGGCCAGTTATTAGGGTTACTAACATCCATCGCATTCGATATGGTTGCTACCGTTGCATTTGGTGACCACTCCCCACTTTGTAGGTAACGTGGCACAGTATCATTTTCATTTGTCGCAGCAATAAAGCGTTTAATAGGTAAACCCATAGCTTTGGCAAATAGCCCTGCTGTTAAATTACCAAAATTACCACTTGGAATTGAAAAAACTAAATCGAGTAGCGCAGCATTACCCTTTTGACGGTATAGCTGAGCAACTGCCTCAAAATAATAACAAATTTGTGCTAACAAACGACTAATGTTGATGGAGTTAGCTGAGTTCAAGCCGATAGTTTGTTTTAACTCTTGATCATCAAAGGACTGTTTAACCAATGCTTGGCAGTCATCAAAGTCCCCATCAATCGCAATAGTTTCTATATTTCCACCTAAGGTAGTAAACATTTTCTCCTGTAATAAACTGATCTTCCCTTTAGGATATAAAATTACGACACGAATATTTTTTATACCATGAAAAGCATGAGCTACAGCTGCTCCCGTATCTCCAGAGGTTGCCGTTAAAATGGTAATTTTTTTGTCATGTGATTCTTCAGCATTAAAGGCTTGCAAACATCTCGCCATAAAACGAGCGCCAAAATCTTTAAAAGCTAATGTCGGGCCATGAAATAGTTCTAAAATAGCGCGATTTTCACTTATAGGCTGTAACTGTGCAGGGAAATTAAAGGCATCGGTTACAATTTCAGTTAACTTCGCTAAGGATAAATCTGCACTGACAAATGGGTATAACACTTTGACACTGCGTTCAACTAAAGGTAAAGCTAAAAGTTGTTCAATATTGTCAAAGCTTGGAACAGATTCTGGGAAAAATAGCCCCTGATTACGGCCCAAGCCTTGTTTTACCGCACCAGCAAAATTTACTTGTTCATCATTTTCTTTTAAATTATAAAATTTCATTTTCTATTTCCTATTAACTAAGTCCTACTAACCGCTTTTTTAGCATCTTCTGCCTAGTTACGACTTCTTATTCATTCTTTAATCAGCTTGCACCACTTATGCCTAAAACTTAGTGATCTCTATAACTGGCAAGCACCAACATCATCAACACGGCAAACATGAACAAAGCCTTCACTTTTACCATTTTCCAAGCTCTGCAAATAATTGTCTTTTAACCATAACGCATATTCTTTGGCTTGAGCATGGTTATCAGTGACACAAAAAAGTGTTGGCCCTGAGCCAGAAATTCCTACAGCTAAGCAACCTTGCTCTGTTAAATGCTGGCAAGCTTGAATAAAGCCCGGTAATAAATGCTCTCGATAAGGTTGCGCTAATACGTCTTTGACGACCGAAAAAGCTTGTTTTTTATCTTGTCGATGACAAGCGTCAACAAAGGTTGCTAAGTTTTGACCAAAAGTGATGACATTAGCTCGAGTATAACTTTCAGGTAAAACTTCACGTGCTGCTTTGGTTGATACTTCAATGCCTGGGTAGGCCATAACATAAAAACAATCATCAAATTGCGGCAAACTCTGACTGATAACCTGCTCATCTGGTACCATCAGTTGCATACCACCTAAAAAGCAAGGAGCGACATTGTCATAATGTAAACTGCCACTAATTTGAGCTTCCATTTGCCCCATCATCAATAACGTTTTTTCTTTAGAAAAACTGAACTGTTTATTTTTTAAATAAAAGGCATTTAATGCGGCAAGTGCTGCAACCACAGAACAGGCACTTGAACCTAAACCACTGCCTACTGGCATTTTTTTATCTAGTGTAAGTTTAACCGCAACAATCTCTTGTTTTACTTCATGTAATTGTTGATTAAAAAGTTGCAAGCAGTGCCAAACAATATTTTCTTTTGGCTCTGGAGGAAGTTTCTTAGCAAATTCACCAAGTACAATCAGCTGGTCCTCATTACTTGCTTCGACAGAAACGACATCCCCTAATAAAGTACCATCAACCGGCTTTACTGCTAAACCTAGCACATCAAAACCGACACTGACATTACCGATTGAAGCCGGAGCAAAAATTGATACTTTAGTATTTTCTATTACGGCTTCTTTTATTGACATTTCTTTTGTAGACATTAGTGTTGTTGCTCCCACGCTAATGTTCTTAATAAATCACCAAAAACGCCTGCAGCAGTCACCGCAGCTCCTGCGCCATAACCACGTAAAACAAAAGGTAAGGGTTGATAATAACGGCTATGAATAGCTAAAGCATTTTCACCATCTTTAATATCGGATAATGGATGACTTGCCGCTACAGCTTCAATAGCCACTTGGCATTTACCTTCAATGATAGTGCCAATATACCGCAATACTTTACCTTGTGATTTTGCATCAGCAATGCGCTGAGCAAAGGGTTGATCGAGTTTTTCTAAATTTTTCATAAAAGTCGCAACATCGCCACTGGCATCAAAATCATCGGTTAACACAGAATCCACTTGAATATCGCTAAGTTCTAATTGCATGCCAGCTTCGCGTGCCATGATCAATAATTTACGCGCTACATCCATACCACTTAAATCATCACGAGGATCAGGCTCAGTAAAACCATTTTCTTTGGCAATAGCTGTTGCTTGTGATAACGACATCCCCTCTTCAAGCTTACCAAAAATATAAGAAAGCGAGCCTGATAAAACCCCTTCAAATTGTACTAATTCATCTCCAGCTTTTATTAAGCTTTGTAAGGTATCAATAACAGGTAAACCAGCACCAACAGTAGTTTCATATAAAAATCGACGATTAGTTTTTTGAGCAGCAGTTCGTAACGCTTGATAATATTGCCACGAATCAGTATTGGCTTTTTTATTGGGTGTTACGACATGAAATCCCTCAGCTAAATAATCAACATAACTCATCGCTAAAGCTTCATTAGAAGTAGAATCAACCAATACTGGATTTATTAAATGATTATCACGTACAAAGGCTTTTATATTTTCAGCATTCACTGCTACAGGCTCTTTATTAGCCTCAAGATTAGACAACATTAAAGATTGCCAATTATCTAGATCGATGCCAGCTTTATCAAAAAACATACCTTTGCTATTTGCTACGCCGTACACTTTAACTGAAATATTTTGCTCTTTCAGTTTAGGTTGTTGACGCGCTATTTGTGCAATCAACTCACTACCAACCACACCACATCCAACTAAAAACACATCGATGCTTTGTTTGTGTGAAAAGAAATTTTGATGACTGATTTTCATTGCGTCCGTGCATTTTCTTTTTTCAATCACCACTGAAATGCTACGCTCTGACGAGTCTTGTGCAATAGCGATAACATTCACTCTTGCTTGAGCTAAAGAACTAAAGAACTTCGCCGCCATACCTTGTTGATGATGCATACCATCCCCCACTAAAGATACAATCGACAATTCATTTTTAAGAAGTAAAGGCTCCAATAAGCCATTTAATAACTCTAGCTCAAACTCTTCGCTCAAACTTTCTCGTGCTCGTTTTTCATCAGCAGAGTGGATACAAAAACTAATGCAATACTCACTAGATGATTGGCTAATTAAAACAATTGAAATATTTTCACGGCTCATAGTAGCAAAAACACGACTCGCCATGCCCACCATACCTTTCATGCCAGGCCCTGAGACATTAACCATGGTTAAATCATCTAGGTTAGATATCGCTTTTACTTCTTGTTTATCATCGCTTTCATTCGAAATAAGTGTACCTGGGGCATCTGGATTGCCAGTATTTTTTATCAGGCAAGGAATGTGGTATTGCGCAATTGGTCCAATTGTTTTGGGATGCAAAACACTCGCACCAAAATATGAGAGTTCCATCGCTTCTTGATAAGACAAATAATCAAGCAGTTTTGCTTCTTTTATTAAACGAGGGTCTGCATTATAAACGCCATCTACATCAGTCCATATTTCGCAACACTCAGCTTGCGCACAAACTGCCAACACAGCCGCTGAATAATCTGAGCCATTGCGTCCTAGCGTGGTTACTTGCCCTTGGTTATTAACTCCAATAAAACCTGGCATTAAGGCAACTTTATTTAAATCATTATACTTCTGTTGAAAGTTTTCTTTGCATAACACTAAATCTGCAAGTGCATTCAACGAAGCATCATTGGTATTGAGAAATAATTCAGGCTCAAGTATAGACACCTCGATATTTTGACACTGTAATACCGAATCTAAAATAGCGACACTTAAACGCTCACCAATACTAATAATAATTGCACGAATATGATCAGGGCAGTATGAAAGCATATTCGCGCCTTGCAAATAACGCGCTAACTGATGTTCCCAATTAGCTAATATTTGTTGAGCATGTTGAGTTTTAAATAAGGGCAAACTAGCAGATAAATCATCAATGATAGATTCAATAGCTTGTTTAAAGTGGCTGAGATCATGTTGTAACTTACTTTCATCTGAAATATTTTCCGCCATTGCCACTAGGTGATTGGTAACCCCTTGCGGAGCAGAAACCACGACAGCGAGACTTGAACTAAGACTTTTATTTTTGATGATATTAGCCACTTGGACAAAACGTTCTGCCGATGCTAATGAAGAGCCACCAAATTTTAATACACGCATTTTTACTTCCTCTAAAACGAAAAAAGCCCGTAACCTTTATGGTCACGGGCTTTGATAAATTCTTTATTTTCAAATATCAGCCAATGACCACAACCTCAATGAGGGTGGTAATAATAATGGTAATATGGCGAATAAGTGCTTTCATGGCTATAAAATGCCTGAACTGTTAATTTCTGTCAACAGTTTTCACTGAATAAAGGTGTATATTTTATGAATATCGAATATCATTTTTGAATAAAGGCTAGTACTTTTGAATAAAAACCTAGTTTATGAATAAAACTAGGATTCTAAGGAAGTAAGCTTTTCTAAATAAAGTTATGTAATTGTTTAGCTCAAGTAAATAACTGATTCAATTAAGCCACTTCAATTTCTTGGGCTAAGCAAACCATGTTTCGGCCGCTAGCCTTTGCTTGATATAAAGCAATATCGGCATTACTAATCAAATCTTCATAACGCTTATCATCAGCACTTATCGTTGCAACACCAACACTGGCAGAAATCCTCACCGTTTCATCTTGAAACTTAATAAGAGCTTTATCAATACATTGGCGAATTCGCTCGGCAACATCTGCAGCACCAACAAGGTCGGTTTCAGGTAAAATAACGGCAAACTCTTCACCACCATAGCGACCAAAAATATCACATAACCTTAGCAATGAAGTAATTTCTTGCGCAATTTGGATCAAAACTAAATCACCACATTGATGACCATAAGTATCATTGAGTAATTTAAAGTGGTCTAAATCAAACATGATCAAAGCTAAACCATGGTCATATCGTCGCGCTCGAGAGAACTCTTTGTCGAGACATTCTTCCCAATGTTTACGATTAAAGATTTGCGTTAAACCATCTATTCTATTAGCTAAAGCCAGCTCTTCTAAAACTCTATTTAACTTTAATTGATAATGACAAACATCAGTAGCATCTTCAATAAGTATACAAATATGGCTAATAGCGCCATCGGATTCAATGGGTAAAAAGGTACAGTTTTGTGCCATAAAATGGCTATCAGTAGTAATTGGTCTGGTATGTGGTAACTCAAATAAGTGGTGCCTTTGTTCCCAAGAACAAAAATTTTGTGTTTTTAATTGCACAACACTCGATAGCTTTCTCTCAAACCACCTTTTAGGTAACTCTGGAAATACGGTAAAAATTGAACTACCTAGCACTTCTTCAGGTAGTTTATTAGCATGCACTTGTAGAAAACGATTCCATTCAACAATATTAAAATCTAAATCAACAATTAATACACCGGTATTTAATTGATTGGCAATCGTAGTACAAAAGTTAATTACAGACATTAATATTCTTCCAATATACGATCAATAACGGTTTTAATATTAATAATAGCCGACTCAGGGATCAATAAGATCATATCGCAATTGAATGAATAATCAGTCACTTGATAAGTAATCTTTACCTTCAACGCTAAATCCCAATTAAAAGATTGATGTTCAAGGTGTTCAGAAATAGCAGTTTTACTTGATGATAATAAACGAGGCGCACTATACGACATTTGATTATCAATTTGACTGGCAAAAACATTTAAAAATGTTGTGGTTAATATAGAGCTTAAATCAATGATTTGTTCATCTTCTGACAATTCATCAGGTTCATAACCTAATAAGTCAGCCAAACGATCTGAGTCTTTTGGCTTATAGATCAACAGCGCCTCGCCTCTTATCCCTTCGTAGCCAAAAAAACCTTGGCTGACAACAGCGACCGCTTGTTCACTTGGAAAAAGAGCATGAGTTAAGCTCTGTGAATTCACTTGTTCAATGCTCGGTACTTTAAGGTGAACAAAAGTATCCAAATAACGAGCTAATTGATCGCTCGCTTGTCCCATAGCGACATTGATAATTTCTTGCAGACAATCTTGCTGATCTTCATTTAAGTTGAATGAATTCATATTAAACCATGCTGTTGAAGTTGATGATTAAGTGCATCTAACTGAACAGGTTTACGAAGAAATGCTTTAGCGCCTAAATCCAATACTTTATTTTGCATTTCAGGCTGAATATCAGCTGAAATAACAAAAACAGTAACAGAAATATTTGCATCTTTAATACCTTGTAGTACACCAACACCATCAAGTACAGGCATAGTTAAGTCAAGAAACAAAACGTCAATATCTTGACTTTTTAGAATTTCTAGTGCTTCTTCACCATTTTTTGCTATTTGTGCATCGATTGATAAGGTATCAGGGAGACTTCTTAAAACTTGCTTTCTAGCCATGTTGGAGTCATCGCAAATAAGAACAGACGAGCTCATAGAAATGAAAATCCTTTAAATTTTATTATTATCGCTATAATTTACCTTAAAAATCGTGTGCTGTTAATGAAAAACATACTAAATGCGTGTTTATTTTAAGCGCGTCTGAGAGGAATAAAGACAAGTTATGTTAACTACTTGATCTTTATTGTTAAAATAAAGCCAGTAAAAGTCGACTCCAGGTGACTTTTACTGCTATTTAAAGTGGGAACTTCAATTCTTTAAATGTATTTATCAATCTAAAAACCTAGCACATACTTCAATAGCATTAATGAAAACAAGGCTGATGCACTATACAAAAAAGTTACACTCCAACTATAACGGGTAATTCTCATATTTAATCCTCATACATGGTTGATCCTTATTTCATTGACAAGGATCTAATTATTATTGTTTGTATTAAATATAAACAATATCCATGCCAATCAGTAAGTTCAAAAAATTTAATGGCCAGTATAGAGAATAAAAATAGTTAATTTGAATCCTTGTTTTAACGAAATGATCTTAATTGTTAACGAGTGATTTATTTGGCGACAAGAGGGATAGAAGTAAGTTAAAGCGACCAGTACAAGTTTGTTTGATTTGTTTTTAGCCACAGTTTTGCATCTTGATAATATCGGCAGTGTTTTTGAACTAGCAACCAAAAAGCTGGGCGATGGTTTAAGTGCTTAAGATGGCAGAGTTCATGGATAATAACATAATCAATGACCCACTTTGGCGCCATCATTAATAAGTAATTAAAGCTCAGTTCACCGCGATTATTACAACTTCCCCAACGTGCCTTATATTGGCGAATATTCACCGACTTGGGATGCAAAGCTAATTGCTCACTATATTTAATAACCTTATCAAGGATATAATCAGATGCTTTAGCTTTTAACCATAGCTCTAAACGTTTTTTGACCTGTTCTGCTGAAGGGGATACTGCCAAAGAGACAATATTGGTTTCGGTTTGTTTTTTCTCAGTTTTAACTCGTGTTTTTACAATAACTTCAACAGAGCCTGAACATTCTTTAATTTCATTAGAGTCACCAAAGGCAACAATAAGCCGCTTTTGCTCACCTAACAACCAAATAATGCCTCCATTTTTGAAACACATTTGATTGCTCGTCGAATGTAATTGTTGTTGAACTTTTTCTTTCAACCAAACTTTTTTACTTTGTACGACCTGATCTATATAAGTTACGTTAGCAAAATAAGGCGCTCGAATAATAATTTTGCCCTGTTTAACTTGCAAACCGATACTTTTACGCTTTTGACTTCTAATAAGTTCATATTCTATCAACAGTCATACCCGCTACATTCTGACAAAACATATTGATTGATAGCGAGCATATTGCCAATAACAGGTTTACGCAGCATTCGACTCACTGTCCGCTAAATCAGGCTCAGACTCAGTAGCAGCTTCCTGTTCATTTTTTTTCTTTGAAGTCACTTTACTTTGTGTAGCAGGTTTAACTGTTTTAGGTTTTTTAGCCTGTAATGCAATCAGTACTTCATCACGATGTTGAGCAAAATAGATACTCAACTCTTCACGCATCGGCTCGGACAATTCAACCGGAGAATTTTCAAACATCTCAGCTAAATTATCCGCCATATCCAACATTTTGTCGTATTCATCTGCGGCTTTTTTATCCATGAATGTTTCTACCTCCACCCCTTGTCTGATGACAACAAATCTACTTTCAACTGCCATGGTTTTCCCTTATTTGTCGAAATTCAACTTTTAATAGTGATATTATCATAAATGTTTTAAAAGCCACGAAAAACTGTATATAAAGACAGTATAGTATAGCGTTTAAAGTAAAATGCAACTGTAAGTTAGATTAATCAATGCAATTTAACATGTCATTGGTCATGCGTTTATTGACATATCTACCAGAGATTTTATTTCTATTTATCTATAGATGTAAAAGTCCGTGACACAATATGCATTCCAACAAATACACCTACCCAATAAAACCCCTTTAAATCAAACAAATAAATTAAAACACCTTAAAGTCTGTTAGATAAATCCACTTACATTCATCAAAGAAATACTTGCAACTTTTTCCGAGAAATACGCCACTATTACCATGTACGAGGGATTAGGTAGTTAAAATTAATTTACGCTTTTATTTATACAGTAGAAATTTCATCATCGGAGAGTCACATGAACAAAGTAAAATCAGTTACCACAGCAGCAATAACATTTTCATTATTAATAGGCGCCAGCTTTAGCAGTTCAGCGATGGATGAAAATATTGAATCCGCACTTATCGATGTGTGTAAGTCAGCTAAAATCAATAGCTTATTAAATTTTCGTAAAACGGTAAGATCAGTGAATTTAACTGATAAAAAAATTGCTTCAAATATTATGTGTAATGGTAGCGATATAATAGATTTTGCACAAAACCACGGCGCTTATAAAATCGCATCTAGATTAGAAAAAAGTTTAACCTCAGGGAATGTTAATATTACAGATATGGCAGCAATCAGTAAAATTAACGTTACTTTTAGCGAATAGAGTTACGTCTTCCATTTCACCATTTAAAATATGAAGAGACTAGATAAAGCTTAGCTTCACCTAGTCTTTTTCTCTTCTGCCTTTTAATGAAGTTTGTATAGTTAAAACCAGCTACTGTAAATTCGACACTATAAGTACCTAAGCAAAGAGTGCTCAATGCTACTTATACCTTCAAAAGAAAGACCACTTATCAAATATCACATATCACTTAAACTATGAAGCTATCAGTCTTTCAAAAATTTATCATTGAGATGATTTAGGCATATGACAGTATGTTATTTACCTTAAGTTCAATGACATATTTCTCTCTTTTAATATGTCAAACCCACTCTAGATGTAAAACTTAGTGAATCAACAATTTAGAATAAAGACAAAGGGGAAAGATATTTATTAATTTCTACAACAACTTACACAATTATACTTTGATTTCACCAAGATAAATCTTCTTACATTCATGGTAGAAAGTTAGGCAACTTTTTTTGAAAAACACGCCACTATTATTATGTACACAGAAAATGATGAAAAATAACTTACGTTTTTATTTGCACAATAATACTCAAACCACCGGAGCAAGACCATGAATAAAATTAAATCAGTTACCACAGCAGCAATCACATTCTCGTTATTAATAGGTACTAGTTTTAGCAGTTCAGCTATGGACAAAGATGTTGAACAAGCACTTATTAATGTATGCAAAGCATCTATGAGCAACAATGTCATTAAACTTAGCAAAACAGCTAAGTCTTATCAATTAAAGGAGCAAACGATAGCCTTGAAGGTTATGTGTAATGGTGAAGATATCATTACCTTTGCCGAGCAACATGGCGCATATAAAACTGCAGCAAGATTAGAAAACAAAATTGGTAAAGGGAAAGTAAGTATTACTGATGTAGCAGCATTAACTAAAATCAATGTTAATTTTGTTGAATAGACTTTTACAAGTAAAAATGGAACAAGGAATTAATATGTTAAGGCGTTTTTTCTTAAAAACAACACCGTACTCAATCAAAGGGTTGAGTACGGTGCGCCTAAACGACTAACATCCAGATAGGTACATTATTGTAAATACTTATCAAATAATTGTACATCCACCCACTCACCTTCCATCACCTTACCTTGGCACGAAGGTAAAACAATATAACAATTTGCTGAAGAGATACTCGTTAAGATACCTGAACCTTGACTCCCTGTAGTAGCAACAGTCATTTCCCCCGATTCATTTGTTGATAAAATACCTCGCTGCAAGTCCATTCTGCCTGGAGATTTTTTCAAATTGACGCTTGATTTAGCTTTGAGAATGATTGGCTTTTCAACCCTTGAATTTTGTAATTTCAATAATGCAGGAACCGTTAGTTGATGAGCAGTAACTAATGCAGATACAGGGTTTCCAGGTAAACCAAAAAAATAGCTGTTCGGTAAGGAGCCAAAAGCAAAAGGTTTGCCCGGTTTCATCGCTATTTTCCAAAAATCTATTTTACCTAATTCATCTAACACTTCTTTAGTGTAATCCGCTTCCCCAACAGAAACGCCACCCGATGAAATAACCGCGTCAGCTATTTGATCGGCATGTTTAAAAGCAGCTAAAATAGCCTGTTTATCATCTTCAATAATACCTAAATTAATCACCTTAGCATTAAGCCTTTTAAGCATATTTATTAAAAAATGACTATTGCTTTCATAAATATCGCCATCATTAAGTGACTCTCCTGGCGTTCTCAACTCATCACCAGTAGATAACAAAGCAATGGTTAACTGACGATAAACCTCAACCTTATTTACTCCTAATGAGGCTAAAACACCAATATCCGCAGCAGTTAATTTTCGTCCTTTTTTAAATACACATTGCTCAATAGCAATGTCTTCACCTGCATAACGAACATTATCACCAAATTTTCTTTCACTAAGAAATTGAATCTGTTCACCTTGAGCATCACAGTTTTCTTGCATTTCTACTGTGTCACAATCACTAGGTAATTTAGCCCCTGTCATAATACGAACACATTGTCCTAACTGACACTTGCCTTCATAAGGCGAACCAGCCATTGACCGACCAACCATAGTTAATGTTGTATTTCTTATTAAACTTTCACGTTTAAACGCATAACCATCCATAGCTGAATTATTGTGTGGCGGCACATTTAATGGGCTATCCACACCTTTTGCTAAAACACGATCAAGCAAATCGGTAAGTTCAATAAATTCACTCTCTGTAACAGGAGTAATTGCAGCGAGCATATTAGCCATTGCAGTATCAAAAGGAAGTAACCCAGGCATAGAGCAACAATCGACCATTTTAAGACCCCTTTTTATCTTTAGTTATTTCAATACTCAACATTATCACTCATCTAAGAGGAAAAAATAATACGCCATAGGTGGTAACACAGGCATTTATTGATTCACATCAAGCTTTAATTTAAGTTGTTATACTATTATGCATTACATAGAATTTGCTATAATATTTATTATAGTAAAAATGAATTATTCGCCGAGCCTATACTGCTAACGTTTGACTACAATTCAAGTATTCAAGACATGCTGTATTCGCCGTGATTATTTGATAATCGCCAGGGTTGACGTGGAAACACATTGGCCTCCCGACATTTGGAAAGGTGAAATGTTAACAGACAACTTTGGTCGCAAGTTTTATTACTTGCGCCTCTCTATTACTGACGTATGCAATTTCCGTTGCAACTATTGTTTACCTGATGGCTATCAGTGTGACAACGATCGCAATTTTCTCTCATTGCCAGAAATCACTCGTCTAGCGCGTGCCTTTGGTCAAATGGGTACGGAAAAAATTCGCATCACCGGCGGTGAACCTTCTCTTAGAAAAGATTTACCCGAGATTATCGCCGCTTGTAAACAAACACCTAATATCAAGAAAGTCGCTATCACCACAAATGGCTATAAATTGCCTGAACATTATGCTAGCTGGAAAGATGCTGGTATTGATGCCATTAATGTTAGCCTTGATAGTTTAGACCCTCGACAGTTTCACACGATTACTGGACATAACAAACTACCACATATATTAAAAGGCATTGATATGGCTTTAGCAGGCGGAACGTCTGTGAAAGTTAACAGCGTATTAATGCGTGAATATAATGGTTACGACATCCAAACCTTCCTAGATTGGTTAAAAGATACCCCAATTACTCTACGCTTTATTGAACTAATGCAAACAGGTGATAACCAAGAGTTTTTTGATGCTCAACATGTACAAGGCTCTCGAATAAAGCAAAATTTAATTTTAGATGGTTGGCTACCTTGTATTCGTGATAAATCATCAGGCCCGGCGCAAGAGTTTTACCACCCTGATTATCAAGGTAAAATTGGCTTGATCATGCCATACAGTAAGGATTTCTGTAATACATGTAATCGCCTGCGAGTGAGCTCATTAGGCAAATTGCACTTATGCTTGTTTACTGAGGAAGGGTTATCTTTAAAAGACTATCTACAAGAAGATGATGTTGAACCATTAAAAGCTCAAATAGCTTCATTAATGACAGATAAAAAAGCCACGCATTTTTTACAGCAACAATTCACTGGTGCGACTAAAAACTTAGCCATGTTAGGTGGGTAATAGTTATGCTTACTCAAACTATACCAACCAAAATTAGCTCGATTAACATGAATGTCGATTGTTTAGGCGTTGTACTTGCCGGAGGACTTTCTTCTCGCATGGGCACAGACAAAGCATTATTAGTTCATGGAGAAAAACCTACTGAAAATATGCTCAGCTTTAGCCAACAACTCTTTAAGCAAGCCGGTATCAATGATGTTGTGATCAGCGGTCAACAACATGGCTTGCCCGACAAAATAAACAAGTTAGGTCCAATGGGCGGCATTTATAGTGTAATTGAACAATATCGTCCTCAAGCAATATTGGTGATGCCGGTTGATTTACCTTTAATGGATCACGCAACGATTGCACAACTAAAATTGACTGGAGAGTTAAGTAAAAAAGCGTGTTTCTACCAAGATAATTATTTACCACTTTACTTACCGGTAAATGCATTTGTTGAACAATTTTTTCAGCAATCGTTTAGTCAGCACTCAGGTAGCCATCTACCCAGTACAAGACACACTAATAAAGGGCCATCAATTCGCGCTTTATTGCAACAAATTCCCACTCAGGTATTAACGCCTAAAAATAAACAAAGCTTATTTAACGCAAATACCCCTGAGCAATGGCAACACGCCACAACAAAATTTAGGAAAACTCATGTCTAACAACACAGCAAAACACGGCGGCAATCCTTTTGTGCCATTATCAATTGCGGTACTAACCGTATCGGATACACGTGATGAATCCAATGACACCTCAGGCCAAGCTTTAGTTGAGCGTGTAACCGAAGCAGGTCATAAGCTTGCTGAAAAAGCCATTGTTAAAGATGATGTTTATCAACTACGCGCCATTGTCTCAAAATGGATAGCTGATGACAGCATCAACGCAGTGATCACCACAGGTGGTACAGGTTTTACCGCTCGTGATAATACTCCTGAAGCACTGTCAGTATTATTTGATAAAGATGTTGAGGGTTTTGGTGAAGTTTTTCGCGCGATTTCATTAACAGAAATAGGTACGTCAACCATACAGTCTCGCGCTTTTGGCGGCATAGCAAATAGCACCGTTATTCTTTGTGTACCGGGTTCAACCAATGCGTGTCGAACTGCTTGGGATAAATTAATAAAAGAACAATTAGATGCCAGCCACCGCCCATGCAACTTTGTTCCTCATTTAAATATCACAAAAGTTGAAGCTTGCGAGACCCGAGACTAATGACTGATTCATCTAATAAAATCTCCTCTAACGATGTTGCCCTTAGCCATGTGAACAAACATGGCGAAGCAAACATGGTTGATGTCACTGAAAAGGAAATGACATCACGTAGCGCTACCGCACAAGGCTTTATTAAAATGTCTGCCGCAACCATGGCATTGATCTCCTCAGGTGAGAATAAAAAAGGCGATGTATTTGCTGTTGCTCGCATTGCAGGTATTCAAGCCGCGAAAAAGTGCAGCGATTTAATTCCATTATGCCACCCATTAATGTTAACTAAAGTACAAGTAGAATTTAACGTCGACCAAGAAAACAATCAGGTTGAAGTCAACGCTTTGTGTCGCTTAACAGGGCAAACCGGTGTCGAAATGGAAGCATTAACTGCGGTATCCGTGACCTTATTAACCTTATTTGATATGTGTAAAGCTGCCGATCCAAACATGGAAATATTTGGTATTAAAGTACTCACTAAAGAAGGTGGTAAATCGGGTTCATGGCAAGCGAAAGCCTTAGCTAAAGGAGACAACAATGATTAATGTCGTTTTTTTTGCTGCACTAAGAGAACAACTCTCTTGTGAAGGTATAACCATTGAAGCAAACGAAATAAAAACCGTTGAACAAGTAAAACAAGCGGTACTTTTATTAAAACCACAATGGCATAGTTATTTAGCAAATACCTCCTTATTATACGCAGTGAATAAGGAGTTGGTTAATAATCAACATCCAGTCACTGTTGGTGATGAAGTTGCATTTTTCCCTCCGGTAACTGGAGGTTAATATGACTGATAGTTGCATCAAAATCAGTATTCAAACTGAAGATTTCTCTCTTCAAGATGAAGTTGATTTATTAGAATTAAATAATCATCAAGATGGTGCTGTCGTCACTTTTTCAGGTCGAGTTAGGAATAAAAACTTAGGTGAAAATGTTGCTGGATTATTTCTTGAACATTACCCCGGTATGACTGAAAAATCGTTAGAAAAAATAATACAAACAGCACAGCAAAAATGGTCTATCAATCGAGTTTGTGTGATCCATCGTATTGGTCAATTGCTAGTTGGAGATCAAATTGTCTTTGTTGGTGTTACCAGTAAACATCGCCAAGATGCTTTTGCCGCTAATGAGTTCATCATGGATTTTTTAAAAGTGGAAGCCCCCTTTTGGAAAAAAGAGCTTACCGATAAAGGTGAAAAATGGCTTGAAGCTAGGGTTAGTGATACAAATAAAGCGCAACAGTGGCAATAATCATGTCTAGCGAAAGTAACTAATGTCAGCCTTTAAAGCAGTGATAAATAAAAATCTTCTTTTTTTAATTCCTTTTCTCTTGATAACTTTAAGTACGATAACTTTAGCTCAAACAAAAAGTTTATCTTCAATCGAAAACAAGCCCTTACGTGTAGCTGTTGCTGCTAACTTTGCTAATACATTACAATCATTACTTCCAGAGTTTACTCAAACTACTGGCATAAAAGTTCAAATAATTACCGGTTCTACGGGCACGCTTTATCAGCAAATTGTTCATGGCGCTCCCTTTGATATTTACCTCGCTGCCGATGACATTCGTCCGAGTCAATTAGTCACTCAAAAATTGGCAATTAAAACCAGCTTACAAACTTATGCCATTGGTGAACTAGCTTTTTGGTCAGCAAGTTGGCAGCAAAACCAGCAGCTACCAAACTTAACTCAAGTATTACAAACAATAATCAACCAGCCACAACGCATCGCCATGGCCAACCCTCAACTTGCACCTTATGGAAAAGCGGCAAAACAAGCGCTGCTTTATAATAAAGCATGGGAAAACGTAAAGAATAAATTGATCACAGGCATTAATATTGGTCAGACTTTTCAGCAAGTTCGTAGCCACGCAGTTAGCATTGGTATTATCGCTAACAGTCAATTAGTACAACATAACTATCGTGGTATAGTTATTCCACAACATCATTATCAAACGATAAAACAACAATTAGTGATAATAAAATCCAGTAAAAACATTCATAAAGCGTGGCAATTATCAAGCTACTTGTTGAGCGAAACCGTGCAAAACATACTGACTAAAGAAGGTTATTTGACTATAAATACTGAGCATTTAAATGACTGATTCTTTTTCCTCAGGCACTGCAAATGACTGGTTAGCATTACTCACCACTATGAAAATGGCGGGCTTAACCACTGTGCTGTTATTAATTATTGGTACGCCACTGGCTTGGGTGCTAGCTAAAATGCAAAGCCGTTTGAAAGTGGTGATAGAAGCCATAGTTGCTTTACCTTTAATTTTACCTCCTACTGTATTAGGCTTTTATTTACTGATAGCCTTTTCACCGCAATCGTTACCAGGACAAATGTGGCAACAAGTCACAGGTCAGCAGCTAGCCTTTAGTTTTAGCGCTATTGTTATTGGTTCAATTTTATATTCACTCCCCTTTGTTGTTCAGCCTTTACAAAAAGCTTTTGAGCAATTAGGCGATGAACTGTTAGAAGCCGGAGCGGTATTGAATGCTGGTGCTTTTGATCGCTTTTTTCACATTGTTTTACCCATGACCAAAGCCAGTTTTATTACAGCAGCCAGTTTAGGTTTTGCTCATACCGTGGGTGAATTTGGTGTAGTATTAATGATTGGTGGTAATATTCCCGGAGAAACACGTGTACTTTCCATCGCCTTATTTGATCACGTTGAAGCGTTTAATTATGCTCAGGCACATACCTTAGCGGCAGGATTAGTGATCGCTTCGGTAATTTTATTGTCGCTGATTTATTTGCTGAATCATTCATCTTCTCATGCAAACATTCGTCCTGTCAGCGGTAAGTCACAATGAATATGCTTAATATGAACTTAAGTTGTCAACGGCAAGGTTTTACTTTAAGCATCAAACAAGCATTTCCTCTTGATGGCATTGTCGGAATTTTAGGGCACTCTGGCTCAGGAAAAACCACCTTGCTTAGAGCCATTGCCGGCTTGGAAAAAAAGGTTGTAGGGTCATTAATAATTAATCAACAACAATTAATGAACACCACAGCGAAGCATTTTATTGCCAGTGAAAAACGGAATATTTCTTTGGTATTTCAAGATGCTCGGCTTTTTCCTCACCTCAATGTTGAACAAAATCTAGCGTTTGCAGTAAAACGTTGTGCTCAACCAACACTCAACATGTTTGATATTGTTGCCTTAACCAATATAGAACATTTACTTAAGAGCAATGTAAAAGAAATCTCAGCGGGTGAAAAGCAACGAGTAGCGCTTGCACGCGCTATTTTATCTGAGCCAAAATTATTGTTATTAGACGAACCTTTAAGTGCCCTAGATCAGAAAAGCAAAGTTGCACTTATTGCGTTACTGAAAAAAGTACATCAGCAATTACAACTACCCATGCTTTATGTCAGCCATAACATTGATGAAATTCAGCAACTCGCAGATCAACTGCTGGTATTAAACAATGGCGAAGTAGCTCATTATGGCCCTGTGCATCACATCATTCATCAACTCAATAATACTGGATTAATCAAGCAGCAAACCAGCTTATCTTTACCGATAACCAACATTGATAAACAACATGGTTTAGTGAGCTTAGCCATCGGTGAACAACACATTCAATTACCGTTAGCACATATTAATCATAGTCATGAACAACACAGCAGTATTCCACCAAATCAACAGTTAAGATGCTTTATTTTTGCTAACGACATTAGTATTGCGATACGAGAACCGATCACTAGCTCGATTGTTAATCAATTACGTGCAGAAATCATTGCAATAACCAAAGTGAAATATCAAGTGCTTGTTGAATTACGTTGTAGCGAACATCTTTTTTTCGCGAGTATTTCATCATTTTCATTAGCTAAGTTACAACTACAAAAACAGCAAGTGGTTTATCTACAATTTAAAGCCAGTGCCGTACGTACATTAAAAGGAGCTTCACTTGTTAACAACTGATGAGCAACTACGTTATAGCCGACAAATCATGCTGAAAAAAATAGGTCAGCAAGGGCAAATAAAACTGCGTGATGCCACTGTATTGATTGTTGGTATGGGCGGTTTAGGTAACCCAATCAGCATGTATTTAACAGCTGCGGGTGTTGGCAAACTTATTATTGCTGATGGCGATAACGTTGACATTACCAACTTACAACGACAAGTTTTATTTAATGAGCAAGATGTCCATAATAATAAAGCCGATTGCGCTAGTGAAAAACTTCAACAAAATAACGGTAATATTACTATTGAGGTGGTTGATGAAATGCTTGATGAAGAGCTATGTCAATTCTATATTCCACAAGTTGATGTTGTAGTAGATTGTACCGATAATATTGCCACACGTTATTTACTTAATGAAATGTGTGTTAACCATAAAACGCCTTTAATTGTTGGTGCTGCAACAGGCTTTGATGGCCAACAATTTGTGGTTGATCCTCGTGACGAAACGAGTGCTTGTTATCACTGTTTATTTCCATCAACTGAAAAAGCGCCGATAAATAATTGTCAAACTATCGGCATTCTAGGGCCGGTATTGGCAATAGTTGCCGGTATGCAAGCATTACAAACCATCAAACTATTAACTGATATTCCAGTACAAATTAATCAATTGAACTTATTTGATGGTTTAACCAATCAATGGCAGCAATTTAATTTGAAAAAGCAAGCTAACTGCCGTGTTTGTGGTAGTGAAAACTAAAGCGCTGCTCAATTGATTTTTGAGTAATTATTCCTTTAACAAAGGTTTCAGCATAGTTTCTAAGCCATTAAGTTTAATTTCATACATCAAAGCTAATTGTTGCCCTAACTTGCCTTCAGGAAACCCTTTCGCATTGAACCACACTAAATAAGGCTCAGGCAGTTGTAATAACTTTCTGCCTGCATATTTTCCAAAAGGCATGACTTGGTTAATAGCATGAATCAGGCTTTGTTGATCTGGGAGCATATCTGTCTCTTATTGGAATTGGTATTAGTTATTTCTCAGTTTCAACGGCTACCGGGCGTTTTTGGAGTTTCCGCTGCAATGTTCGTCTATGCATAGATAACTGTCTAGCTGTTGCCGATACGTTACCTTGATTATACTTCAAGACTTGTTGAATATGTTGCCATTCTACTTGTTCAGCTGAAAGTGTTTTTTCATGTTCAATTTCTTTTTTAACAGCTGCCGCTTTGGTATCCGTTAGTGCCGCTAATAACGTTTTTGTGTCGATAGGTTTAGCTAAGTAATCATCTGCACCGAGTTTGATTGCATCAACAGCCGTCGCTATACTCGCAAATCCAGTGAGCAGAATGATACGAGCTGAGGGTCTAAATTGTCTTAGTGGACTTAATAAATTCAAGCCATTTTCACCTGCCAATTTCATGTCTAACAAAATATAATCAGGTAGATGTCGACGACAAGCTAATAAAGCATCATTACTATTTTCTGCATGCCAAGTAGTAAAACCAAACTTAGTTAACCTTCTTTGTAGGGTATTCGCAAAAGCAACATCATCTTCAATAATTAACAACTTCATTTTATTCTCTACTCAACGGCATATACAAGGTAACCACAGCCCCCTGTTCTTCATGGTTGGTCAGTGATAACTTTCCACCTAATCGTTCTAAACTCGCATGACTTAATAACACCGCCATACCAAAGCCTTGCTCACTATCTACCGGTTTTAATCCTAGTTCAGCAAGTTTTTCTATCTTAAATCCCTGACCAAAATCCCGAATAGTCAATTGCCAATTATGCGCAACTATTTGGCTAGATACATTGATCTGATTACAGTTATTCGCTTTTGTTGCTCGAATAGCATTGCTAAGCAAGTTAACAATAGCAGGCAATAATGAAGCATCAGTCAAAATTTTATTTGTCGAGCTACTATGACAAACTTTAGTATTTATCGACATTTCAGGGTAATTGAGTAGTAAGTGATCCTGCATTTGATGCAGAACTTCTGCAATGCTAGCACTAAATAATTTATGTTCTTTAATATCAAAAACCCTTTGTCTAAATTCAGCTAAGCTCTCACTGCAACGTTTTAGTTCGCCCTGTAACTCCTGATAAACAATATTATCTGCTTGCTCTTCAAGCAATTCATCGGTTAATAATTGTATGGTTGCAATAGGTGTTGCTAATTGATGAGTCACTTGCGCTGAAGCAACCCCTAGCGCAATTACTTGCTCTTGCTTCAATTGTTTTTCTTGATATTTAGCGATAGCTAATTCTTTTTGATTAATACTACGCGACATTTTTCCAACCACCATAGCAACTACGGCAGAAGAAAAAAGAAAGTTGATCCACATAGCAATAAAGTGTCCTTCCATATTGCCATGCATCACGTGCATAGGTAACAACCATAATAGGAAGCTATAACAAGCAATGGCAATGAATGCGACGCTCAATAGTCTTACTGCTGTTAATGTTACCGCCGCAATAGCAATAGGTACTAAAAGTAATGAAACAAAGGCATTGGTTGCCCCACCACTAAAATAGAGCAATAAGGATAAAAAAAGGATATCTGCACAAATTTGCATGAATAGTGCATTTTTACTGGCTTCTTTACCTTCTTTATAACTCATAAAGCTAGCAATATTAAAAACAAACTCTAGCAGAATCACCAAGGTCAATGACAACCAAGGTAAGGAATAATCTAAAGCAAAAATAACAAATAAAATTAATAGTATTTGCACAACAATCGCAAATGAACGTAAAGCGATAACTGTTTGAACTTGATTAAATTGTTTGAAAAAAGAGAGCATACTAACGAACAATAATGATGAATAAATCAATGTTACTCTATCTAGCACAAATAATAAAAATATCGTGCTATTCATTATACGATTAAGTATCTTAACAGCATTATATTTCAAGAGTTTTGATCTAATGACTATCCCACTACAACAAACAACGTTAGCAGGTGGCTGCTTTTGGTGTATAGAAAGCGCATTTAATAGTCTGCAAGGCATTATTAAAGCAGAGTCTGGTTATATGGGTGGTCATGATAATTCACCAAGCTATGAAAAAATTTGT
>Ga0209395_1001176_pt1 | contig 37357 bp, 40 predicted proteins | sample GOMGulsemesocosm_3_FD_184635 | JGI IMG/M metagenome (GOLD analysis project Ga0209395, IMG submission 184635) | Methane-oxidizing microbial communities from mesocosms in the Gulf of Mexico - GOM9D Gulf of Mexico (SPAdes) (version 2) | ecosystem: Environmental > Aquatic > Marine > Cold seeps...
CAGTCGGGTGCTCTAGCCATTGAACTACGATACTATGTTGTCAGGTTAAATACATCTCTAAATTCATATAGTCAGCCGTAACTATATATATTCAACCTGACGGTCCCTTTCTAGAACCTATTCTTTTTGTGGAAGTGGTAGGATTCGAACCTACATGCTCCGAAGAGACCTGATTTACAGTCAGGCGAGCCAACCAATTGCTCAACACTTCCTTTTTAAAGAGACAAGGATGAGATTGCTATGCGCTCTCATCAAATCACAAATTGGATTTTCACAGTTTTCAAACAAGTTTGATCCTGTTTCAATCATTGAGACAAGGATGAGATTCGAACTCATAAAAAACGGTGTTGCAGACCGCTACCTTAACCTTTCAGTCACCTTGTCATTTATTTTGCGGAAGGAGTGGGAATCGAACCCACACGAGTCATTAACTCCTAACAGTTTTCAAGACTGCGGCCACCACCTATTGGCTTGTCCTTCCATATTAAATTTGCGGAGAGCAACGGAATCGAACCATCGTTGCTATTACACAAACTCGTTTAGCAAACGAGCGCAACAAACCAACATTTGCCTACTCTCCAATTTTACTTTATTTTCATTATAACTCTGATTACAGCGCATAAAAAAGGCGCCTATATAGGCGCCTTTAAGTAATTTACAAGGATATATATAACTACATATTCCTTCGTTGTATAGTACTACAGACGCTTCTATTTATTTCCGGACAATAATCCTGACGACTTTTCGAAAGGTGGCTTGAAAATGGATGTGAATTAAAACGTATCATATTTATATTTTTAAATTATTCCCACCAGTGGGTTTTATTCGCTAGAGATTCGCTTTGAATCAAAAGGTATTAGTTAATTCGTACCTCGTATGTTTCTATCAAGGCAGTTAATTTATATTTTTATATATGTAGTAAACATGTATTTTACTTGTTACTTAACTACGGTGCAAAGATGAAACCTCTTTTTAGAATACACAAGGAAAAATTACGTTTAATTTATTGACTACCAGTTAGTTACGTTTGTTTTTAAACATAAGTATTCCTGTCCGTTTTACAACCGATAACTGGATAATATGCAACTGACTGTCTCTCTTCTGCTTAGGGTCCAAATACTACTTTTCTATTTCTATTATTATTTTATACTCATACTCAAAAAAACTCATAAAAAAAGCGTCCAATTTCTTGGACGCTCGTAATTCTTATATGTTTTTATAGTTCTTACACTATCAACTGTTATAAAAATAGACACAAAACGCCCCTTCTCGTGTAGGTAATTCACTTACCTGACGATAATCACACTGACTAAACAGTGATTTTGGTGCTATATGTATTCTATTTTGATTCATTTTTATATTGCAAATATATAAATTATTTTTGCTATTGACTTCAGTCCCTCATATTTATCTCCTATCTAAAATTAATGGAATTCAATGATAAAATCAGGTATTTTCCCTCCTATATATATCATTTTTCATGAGTATTATTGTATACGTTTAATTAAAAAAAGAAATATTATGTCTTTACCAGCTTATGCCTCATTGAAAAACAAAGCAAACAATGAGTACAGAAACAACCATGCAACTAAAATGCAAAATAATTATGACTCTCCTGAGTGTTTATTTAATTTAGTTCCTCAAAGTGATGGTTCATATGCCATCAAGAATGTTAAAAATGATGAGTATTTTGATTGTTCAATTACTAGTATGGATGATTCAATTGTAGATGATTGCCAAAGATGGCAACTAATGCCTATTCCTACAGTTACCAATGGGTATTATATTCAGAACATGAAAAATAAAGAATATATGACTAAAAAAGCATCTCAATTATCTAAAAACGCAGGTAATGATGAGGTTTACATCGTTGAACCACGTGATAACTAAATGGATTCCCTTTTACAATAAAAAAGCTCTGAGTATATCAGAGCTTTTTTTAAAACATTACAAAATTTAACTTTCTATATTTATTTCCAGTAAGTTAATATGCTTATTTAAACTACTAACTCTCATAATTTACTTCTTTTTATTTTTCTTCTTTTTCTTATCAGAAGCAGATTTTGATTTTTTCTTAGATGCTTTTTTCTTCTTATTTTTTTTGGGCATCTTATCTTTAATACGAGCCTCTTCGCTTTTAATTCCTTCTATATAACAATTGTTATATGCATGTACTTTAGCTTTCTTTAAACATTTTAAGGCTTTTTTATATGCAATCAAATGTTCGTACATAATTGCTTTCATAGCATACAATACCGCTTTATCCGATCCTTTAATAGTTAATGCATAATCTAGCAGCTTTTCTGCTTCTTTATAATCTTCATTACATATTAATACCGAAGCATAATGTATGTACACCTCTACTGCCTGTATATTTTCTGCTAACGCTTGTTGGAAATAATTCTTAGCTGTTTCATAATCACTTAGTATTTCAGCATGAAGACGTCCCATTGAGCATAACGCTGTTGTATTTTTAGCATCATATGAAAGTGCATAGTTTAATGACTCTACAGTTGTTTCCAATTCGTATGGATAGGAATCCAACGCTTGAAATAAATATTTATCTATTAAATTTCCCATTTTCTTAATTCTTTAGTTCGTTTCGCAAGTCATTTTTTAACTGATTACGATTGTTTTTATAGGATGTGGTTACTTTTTTCTTTTTAAAGTCACTCCCCTTAAAAACCCTAATCGGATTACCACGTTCCAAACTCAAATGATTTTCCCATTGGTTCAATTCCATGGTTTTGAGTTGTTGTATATTGGCATACATTACTTTTTCCTTTAAACGTGTTATCGCTAATTTTTTATTCTGATGTTGTGATCGGCTGTCCATTGCTACTACTTGTACTCCTGTAGGCGCATGAATAGCCCTTACTGCTGAATTCACTTTGTTTACATTTTGTCCACCAGGACCTGTACTACGCATCGTTTGAAAACTAATATCTTTTTCATTTAATTCCGAAAGGGAAAGTTGTTCTAATTCATACACACCTATAAACCAATTTTTACGTTTATGGTATTTTCGAAATGTAGATGTTCCTACCCATTGTACGGTTCCGCACCAAGTTGATAAAAAACTACTTACTTCTTTTCCTGTTAACTGCACACTCACTGATTGTACAGTACCGTTTTCAACACCCTTTTCTCTTTGTAGGATTACATACTCAATTCCTTTAGCCTTTACTTCTGCTATAAGAATTTTAAGCACTTGAGCTACTACCCAACAACATTCTGCTGGTCCTCTTGCTGCGGTTATTTGAATTATTTTGTCCATTTTATTTTCTTTATGTTAAAGGCTATTTGTCCATTCTTACTATTTTCGGTGTAAATGTTCCAACAACCTCAACCAATTCTTTTTGGTTCGCCATTACCTTCTCAATGTTTTTATAAGCCATAGGTGCTTCATCTATTCCACCTCCTATAAGCGTAACACCGCTTGCTTGTAATTGCTTTTTGATTTCACTTTTTGTGAATTTCTCTTTACATTTTCTTCTAGAAAAAAGACGTCCTGCTCCATGTGATGCAGATGCTAAACTTTCTTGATTACCCAATCCACGAACAATAAATCCTGGTGCTGTCATAGAACCCGGAATGATTCCCAACTCTCCTTTCTCAGCTGGAGTCGCTCCCTTTCTATGCACAATACACTCTTCACCATTTACTTGTTGCTTCCAAGCAAAATTGTGATGGTTTTCAATAGTTGCAACTGGTCTTGCCCCTAACAGTTTCCCTATTCGTTTATGAATATTATCGTGACATGCCTTCGCATAATCACCCGCTAATGTCATTGCCAACCAATATTCTTGCCCGTCATGTGTGTTCAAGTCCAACCAAGCCAACTGCTGTACGTGCTTGGGTAAGGGACATTGTTTAGTGGCTAAATAGGTGTAATGTTTAGCAATATTCGCTCCTAATCCTCTTGAACCACTATGGCTTAATACCCCAACATAATCACCTAATGGTAAATCCCATTCATTCTTTTCATCTTCAATAGATACTACTCCGAACTCTACAAAATGATTCCCACCACCTGAAGTTCCTAATTGCTTATAGGCTTTGTCCTTTAATCTCTTTACTAAAGGAATAGTTTTAAACTCCTCTCGCTCAAAAACTTCATGGTCATGTTTTACTTTATGTGTTTCATACATACCAAATTTGGTATGTTCTGATAGTATGTTTACCAACTGATGTTGCTTCCCTTTTAAATAAGATGTTGGTATTGGGTAAATACTTAAACTCATTCTACACCCAATATCTACCCCTACTCCATAAGGGATTACTGCATTTTTTGTAGCTAGCACTCCTCCAATTGGCAAACCGTAACCAACGTGTGCATCTGGCATTAATGCTCCTGCTACAGCTACTGGTAATTTTAAAGCATCAAATAATTGATATTTCGCTTTTTCATCAATGTCGTTTTCTCCAAATATTTGGAAAGGTGCCCGTACTGAATTCAAAACTTGTTTTGTTACTAAAACTGGATCTAGCAGACTTTCTGCAATTTTTCCCCAAACTCCATCTCCTTTATAATTTTCAGGATGTAGTAATACTTGCTTTGCCTCTAGTAATATTTGTTCTTTTTTCTTTCTTTTCTGATATCTATTAATCTGACCTAAAGTCACATTAATACTATTGTTTTGCGGAAAACCTAACTTGATTAAGTCTCTTCCGCTTAATTTCTTTCCCATTATATTTTTCTTATACATTATGATATAAGTGATTCTTCCATCAAATGTAAATGCATTGATAGTTCGTTCCCATTATGGAACAAAATTGTATTAAATCACTTTTAAATTTGGTCTCGGAGATTCTTCAAGATAGACCTAGAATGAAAAAAGTCCGAAACATTATAGCTTCGGACTCTTTTTCATATATAATGGAAATATTATTTACGAATGAAATCCCGAAGCATACATAACAAAGCACCTAGGCCTTGTGGAATGTATTGGTAGCTATTGAATAAAGTCATAGTACTTCGGTGTTAATAATTAGTAATTTATTTTATGCTAGTTACTCCGTTTTATTCGGTAGTCTGCGGTGCAAATATCAAATCAATTTTTGGATTTTACAAGAAAATATTAATTTTTATTTTACTAACAATCAGCAGGTTATGATGGTTTTAGACACTAAAACTCCTGTCCATATTCCTACAGATAATAAACAAATTCACAACCTATTGTTGTGCTTGTATTTAGCATTTAAAGCTCAAATTTTATAACAGTAAAATAGTGTTCGAAAAAAGTCATAAAAAAAGCGTCCAAATTTTAATTTGGACGCTTCTTAAAGAGATATCTTTTCGAAAATTAACCTATTTTTTACAATCAAAATAGCTTTTCAGCGTCCTTTTTATGTTTAAAAATATCATCATAAGGTGTTTTCGTTTTATTTATTTGTTATTAAATCTACTACAAATATGGTGTAAATTGTTCCTATTCACCAAATTCGAATGCTAATTTGTTATTTTTCTAAATAAATATTAAAACAGTTATTTATCATCTTGCTTATTGAAATAGGCTTTTTTAATTAGTACTCCAGTTATAATTATTGGAAGTAAAACACATATAATTACAGATGATTTTACATAATTACTACCTAAAGGGTTAAACACATTTAAGAAATCCTGTGACAATGAAAAAAGTTCATTTGAAAAATTATTGAAGTTTGGAATTAACAATAATGAGATAATTATTAAAACACTTCCTATAATTTTAAACTTATGAGTATTTTTTATTTTATCCCATAACAGTAACCACATAAACGGAATAATAAAAAACCAAATAATGATGTTTATTTCTCTATAAGTAAAACCTGTAATGGCTTCTAAGTATTTTAAAAATTGATATGTGATCTTGAATATAGTCTTCAATATATTTTAGTTTACCTGTATTTATCAAAAATAAGAAGTAGTAAAGAGCCAATTAATATTAATTAACTCTTTACTACTTCTTGTTTATAATATTCATTTCTTAATTTCAATAAAAGTTTATCTACTAGTGCTACATTTGGTTTCACTATTAAGTCTGAACTTTCATATATTTCATCTAAATCCTGTCGTAATATTGCTGCTTTTTCAACTAACTCCTCATATTCAAACTCGGCATTTTTAATAGCTAGTAGAAAATCGCGATTTGAACGTCTCACATTTATGACACCATGTAATCCTATTTCTCTTGCCATATGCAATAAACGAAATGTATGCATCATATTTTTAGCATCGTAATTTTTACTATGCGAAACATTACTTTTATACCTTTCTTCATTTCGTTTCTCTACCCATGACCAATATTCCTTATATTTCTTACAATAGGATGAATATCCATCTACATTAAAATACAACAATCCTATTGGAGCTTCCTCCTTAGGGATAGAACTCAAGCAAACTTCATCAGCACCTTCTCTAGCTATTCCGTTGTAATTTAAGCTTACATTATGAAAGAGGTTATAACAATCTTTCATGTGTGTGATTTTTGCCAACCCACAGTCTAAACTTTTTAAGTTCTTATTATGTAAAAAATCAGCTAATAGTATTGATTGCTTTCCTGTTCTTACAAAACAAAAATCTTCTACAGATTTTCGCTTCTCTTCAACTGGATTTACTATTTTTTTATTTAACCCTCTTGCTTTCTTTATTTGCGTAAAAGCATAATTAGCAAAAGTATTTTTACACAACTTCGATAAAAAACATTCCTTTTTCAATAAATCAAACAAAGGATCTCTATACAAAACACATTCTTCTGGCATGTTTAATAATTCTATGATGTTCGGATTATTTTTTAATAGCAATCCTATAAACTTTTTAAGCTCATAATACACTACATCATTGGTTTCATCATTTACTTGATCTACATAATGTAATCCATAAAACTGCTCTTTTGGTGCTATAAATACACCACGTATATCAGTATCGGACGTAGCGGTGTCGAGTCCATATGCTCGACTACCGCTTATACATTCAAATATTATGTTTCCTGATTTTTTTAATTCCGCTATAGTCATCACACTACTGTTTTTAAAAAGAATTTATTGAAGGCTTCTGCATTTGCTTTATTTAATAAAACCGAATTTCTATTCAAGTCATTTTCTGCTATCATTGCTTTCAAAAAGTTGAATAATGTATCGTTTTTTAGGGCTTGAAAACTTTCGTTTTTAGTTACTTTTATTGCCACTAACTCTTCTATTGCTACTTTGATATCCGCATCTACTAAAACTAGCAACTCTGCAAATACAACTGGAGGAATTGTTCCGTTTTTTAGTATCCAATTACTACATAACGTAGTTCTTAGAGCATAGAAAAAACTCTTTAAACTCACTTCCTCTTCACTTACTTTATCTAAGAAACTCTTACTCATAGAATGAAAGTGATAAAAACCAGCTACTGGATTAAAATTTTCGTTTGCTAGAATTTGTATTTCACTCAAAAAAGATTCATCAGCCTTATATACTTCAGGAGAAAATAACCATCCTAATAATGATGCATTAGACTTTGCCAACAAGAGTGTCGTTTTACGTAAATCCCAACCAGAACCATCTAAGTCATCTTCAGTCATAAACTCAATAGTGTCCTTTTTACCCCATACGTTTAAATACCATTTAGTTTTGTGTTTATATATAAAACGGATATCATAATCTGAATCCGGGGAAGCAAAGCCCCACGCTCTGCTTCCTGACTCACAAGCAAAAAGTATTTCTATATCTTTTTCTTGTTCTATTGTTGCTAACTTATTTAATATTGCTGTTTTCATTTTCTTATTTTTAATTACATGCCAAAGATGAAAACAACCTGCGCAATCATTTTACGTAGTGGTGATTTTCTTCTTTAATTGAAGAGATTATCTCTTCCTTGTTCATACCAGATAATTGTTTTTCGTAACATTTTTTTAAAACCCTACCGAACTCTATAGATGGTTTTAAACCTAATGCTATTAAATCCCTTCCTTGAACTATTGGTTTAATTTTTCCTTCTCCAAACTTCTCGAATAATTCAAAGCATTTATCTGAAGGACTATGTTTATCCAGTAGAACATTCCTACCCGTTCTCCCAGCGGAATCAGCTTTACTCTGCCATCCTAAAATATCTAACCTACATTTGTTATGTAATCGTTTCCAAGCTGCTTCTTTAGCATTTGAATGATCTAATTGTCCAGGTCGCATATGCAAGCCAACGATTGTTGTTACCTTTTTAATCAATGTTCTATCATTTGTCATCCTTCTTAAAAAAGTTTCCGCTATTTTAATACCTGCCACATCATGCCCATTAGCTCTTAAATCAGGAGTAGTTGTAGAGGGCTTACCTACATCATGTAATAATGCTCCAAACATATATGCTAATCGCCACTCCTCAGGTATATTATGCCTTAATTTCGCCGCGTTATCTAAAACCATACACGTGTGAATCCAAACATCTCCTTCTGGGTGCCATACTGGGTTTTGAGGACAACCAATAAGATCAAACAATTCTGGAAAGTGAGTTAACCAACCAGACTCTCTTAAAAACTCAAGTCCTATAGATGGTTTTTCTGCTTTTAGCAACAGTTTCTCCCATTCTATAAAAATTCGCTCTTTAGGCAATTCCGAAAAGGTTCTTACCATTGACTTACAGAGTAGCATTGTTTCCCTAGAAACAACTTTTCCTTTTCTTGGTAATAATTGCATGATACGTAATACCCGTAATGGATCTTCAGTAAAGGTTTTTTCATCAGTTATTCTAATAATTCCTTTTTCCAAATCATCCAATCCATTAAAAGGATCAATAATAGCACCATTATACAGGTTTCTATACATACTATTGATAGTCAAATCTCTTCTTCTTCCAGCTTCTTGTGGAGTCATTGTAGCATCTAATTCAATCATAAACCCTTTGTGACCAATTCCTATCTTATTTTCACGTCTTGGAATAGAGATGTCAAAATCAAAGTCTTCTATTTTTGTTTTTATTACTCCAAAAGACTTTCCTACTAAATTACAAGGCATCCCTAGGCTTTCAATTAAAATTACTAGTTGGCCATATGAAATACCATACACTTCAATATCAATATCTTTTATTGGTAAGTCCTTAATACTATCAATTACTGCCCCACCAATTAACATTGCAGCACCTCCATTTTCTCTTATTTCTGATAACAGCTTTTGAAAAACTTCTAGTTTAAAAAGTCTATTTTTCATAACTTATTTTTTTAATTACAAATCAAAGGTGAAAACAAACTACGTAATCATTTTACGCAGTTCATTTTACTTAGCTTCTCTTATGTCTATTTCTTCTTTTCACTCTCCATGGTGCATTTTTCTGAAAATCCCCAGCCATAATACAACCGTAAGGCATCACCTCATCAATTACTTCTCCCAATCCAAATTCTTCCATTTGTGCTCTCACATTTCCTGCACTTTTATAAGCACTAGGCAATTCAGAAACATCAATTTCATTAGAATAAAAACGTACATCTAAACCTTCGGTTTCTAAAGCAAAAACTTCCTCGTTAGTAAATTCAGTTTTCGTTTTTTTATGTTGCGTTCTACTCATGTTTCTTCCTGCTCCATGTGGTGCAAAACCTAAATTGTTTGCTGTCGTTTTTCCAGTAACAATTAATACTGGTTCCGACATATTTAAAGGAATCAATCTTGGACCTGTAATATCAGGCATAAATGCTTCATCTAAAGGAGTGGCCCCTTTGGCATGGTAAAACAAGTCCCCTTTTTTAAACACAAAATTATGTTCGTTCCAATATCTGTCCTCCGGTAGTTTTCCTACTTTTTCAGAAACAGCATCATGAATACAGGTATGGTTTTTCTTGGCCCATGTTCTCATTATTTGCAATGCTTCCCAATATTTTTCTCCTTCTTCTGTATCATATGGAATCCATGCGTTTTGTTTTAAGGTTTCTGGTGAAATGTCCTTTCTAAATTGTTCCGCTATCTGCATTCCTTTTTTATACAATAGTGCCCCAGGACCTCTAGATCCATGATGTGTAATCATCATGGTGTTCCCCGTTTTCTTCGATTTACCAACAAATAAAAAGTGATTTCCATCTCCTTGAGTTCCCAAATGTGTTCTTGCCATTCCTAATATTCTATCATTGTTTAGGAAAAAGTTACTTTTAAATGCGGTAAGCAATTCATCAGGAAACCTGAACTGATGTTCTCTACTTCTTCCCCCTGGCCCAAAATGGGTGCTTGCATGTGCAGCATCTAACACTTCCTTAGGATCTGCTTGTCCAAAATCGGTTAACATCACCGAGCAACAAATATCTGCACTATGCATTCCTGGATGAATTGCATTTTTAGTCACTACCACTCCACCAACTGGAATAGTTCCTGACGGACCCGCTGGACAAGCATCTGGCATAATTGCACCATCAACAACAGTTGGTGTTCGCATTAATTTTTCCATTGTAGACACAACTGAATCAATATTCTGTGCTTCTAATTCATTTTCTGCTTTTATATTAATTGAAAATGCCATTGTTTCTTCATGTAACTCCTGAATTGGTGGCATTTTATACTGCATTAAATAATTCTTTAGTAATTCCCCTTTAAGGTCATTTTCATTTATATGCATTAAAGCATCCTTAAACCATCTTCCTTCTCTAAATCCTAAATCGATTAATGTCTTTCCTGTGACTTTCATTTTTATTTCTTTTTTAATAACAGTACAAATATTCGATTCTATTGCGCAATCTTTTTGCGTAGTTAAATTAATTTTTTATTTTTATTAAAAATTACTGAATGGCAGCTAACAAAAATGCACTAATACGTTACAAAACAATTGACAATTGTTTACGAAACAACTATAAACAATGGACATTAAATGATTTAATTGAAGCTTGCTCCGGTACACTTTATGAATATGAAGGAAAGGATGTTAACGTTAGTAAAAGAACGGTTCAGTTAGATATTCAATTAATGCGTAGTGACAAATTAGGGTATAATGCACCTATTGAAGTCTACGACAAAAAATACTATCGCTATACAGAAGAGGAATATAGTATTATGAATATTCCAGTAACGGATAATGACATAAAAGTTATGAGCGAAGCCATTGCTGTATTACGACAATTTAAAGATTTCTCCTTATTTAAAGAAATGGATGGTGTATTACAACGCTTGGAAGATTCTGTACATTCTTCACAAAAAGATCATCAGTCAATTATTCATTTAGATAAGAATGACAATTTAAAAGGCCTACAGTACTTAGATGAGTTATACCAATCCATCCTTAAAAAAGTAGTCGTTAAATTGACCTACAAGTCTTTTAAAGCTAGGGATTCTTCTGAAATTATTTTTCACCCATATATACTTAAAGAATATAATAACCGTTGGTTTTTAGTTGGTAAAAGAGCTGGATCAAATGGTGTTTCTAATTTAGCATTAGATAGAATCATCAGTATTGATTATGATTTAAAAACAGAGTATCTAGATCAAGGTTTTGATCCTGATACATTTTATAAAGATGCTATTGGAGTAACCGTAAACCAAGGAGAACGTGCATCAAATATAAAAATTTGGGTTGATAAAAGTAATGCTCCTTATGTAATTACCAAACCTTTACACCATTCACAAACCATAACACATCAATACCTTGACGGCAGCGTAGACATTAACATCAAAGTAAAAATAAATTACGAATTAGAGCGAATCATTCTTGGCTTTGGCGAAAGTATGAAAGTGATTCAACCTGAACGCTTGAAAAAAAGGTTGAAGTATAAATTACGTACTGCTTTAGGCTTATACAATACAAACGAGCCTGTCGAAATATTTTAAGGTATTGATAACCAATAAAACTTCGACAAGCTCAGTGTGACAAACTTTAATTTATTTGACTTTTGAAATGGTGGGTTTACTTCCCTCCTAACATCAATAATTCATTCACTACTATTTCAGTAATATAACGTTTGTTTCCATCTTTGTCATCATAACTTCTTGAAGTCAATTTTCCTTCAATGGCCAATTCCTCTCCCTTGTTTACATACTGCTCAATTATTTGTGCCGTATTCCCCCAAGCAATAATGTTATGCCATTGGGTATCCGTTATTTTTTCTCCTTGTGCGTTTTTATAGCTATCATTTGTAGCCATAGTAAATTTTGCTAATTTCTTACCACTCTCTAAAGTGATTATTTCTGGTTGGTTTCCTAAATTACCAATCAACTGTACTTTGTTTCTTAATGTGCTCATAATTTAATTTTTAGTGTTAAACAGTTAATACTATCGAGTTCTGATGTATCGACACTGCAAAGTTAAATTGCGATGCTAGTTTTATTCGGTAGATACTTACTTACTGTCAATTGTAAGTGTTTGTAAATAGCTTAATTTAATTCAAAAAAAACATGTTTAGAAATCACCTATCACCAGTAACCACGCGTATTTAACATGTATCCTCCTCATTATTACAGAGATACATTTTTTTTGTTTTTTTTAACATTTACATCAAGGGATGTTATAAAATTACATGATATATTCGCTCCTCAAATTAACCGATAAATTAAATTATTATGAAAAAATTAATGCTTTTTGTGGTTCTAGTAATGGGACTAAGTTTTACTTCTGTTGCTCAAAATAACAATGGAGTTATCAAAACAGCTAAACAAGCTGCTAGTCAATGTATCCAAGATGCTAAAGAGCCAGGATATGAAATTACAGCACAAACAAGAGTTGTATCTTCTTGTTTTGTTAGTGGATTTATTACTGAAGTAACTTTTTACAAGTCAGTTAAATCTCACGGAAACAACCCTACAATTCAATCTATTGAAATGGTAGCTACTGTAACTATTGGGTGTGACGGAGAAGTTATGAGCTCTGATTGTGCACTAAACACAATATAATTATTTGTGTTGAACTCAAATTTGTGAGTTCAAATACTTTGAATATATGTACTAAGAGCCTTTCCTTTTTTGGGAGAGGCTTTTTTTTGTTCCCGGAACTAAGTAATAAAATTAACTCTTCCATTCACCTATAAGGACTTTTAAGTTACTTAAGATTAGCTATATGCATAAAATGAATGTATGATTCAATAGTTATATGGTAAATACTAAATCATGAAATAATGCGTTTAAAATTAGATAGATAGAATAACTCAATTCATCTATGCTTCCCATTAAACTTAACTACTATGAAAAAACAAATCACTCACTTGTTTGTAGTATTCCTAATTGCAAACACAAACGCACAAAAATTAGAATTCGTTACAAGTATTGACAGTCCAATGGGAATAGTTTTTCATGAGAACAACTTGTACATTGCCAATAATAATAAGATCTCAAAAATAGACACCACTGAAGATAATCCGGAAATTATTGATGTAGCATCAGGTTTAGGAAATCCCGTAGCTATTACAATAGTAAATAATGAGTTATATATAGCTGAATCTGATGCCAATAAAATATCAAAATTAGACTTATCAAACCCAGAAGCCTTACCTGTAGATGTTGTAGTGGGTGTAAATACGCCATCAGATATATTAATTTACAAAAACGAATTGTATATAGCTGAATATAATGGAAATAGAATATCAAAAATTGATCTATCTAAAGAAAAACCTCAAGCAGAACTTGTCATTAATAACCTTAGGTCACCTTGTGATATTTTATGCCATAAAGATGAATTATTCATTGTTGAGTTGTTTAAAAACTGTATTTCCAAAATTAAGCTAAATACAAATAATCCAGTATCAAAAGGAGTTTTTCAAAATTTAAGTTTCCCTACAAACATATTTATAGAAGGTGATGATTTGTTTATTTCTGAATTATTAGGAGATCAAATTTCAAAAATAGGACTACAAAATTCAAATAAAAAAATTGAATACATTATTCCAGAAATAGACGCTCCATTCGACATTGTAATGCATGAAAATCACTTATATGTTTCCTCTACGGATGAGAACACTATTACTAAAATAGACTTAACTGTTGAAGAAAAAATTATACCTGAAGATTTAAATAAACTAACCGTTTACCCAAACCCAAGTACGGATTATATCAGTATTGATAATTTAAAAGAAGATACTTTCATACGCATATCTAATCTGCGAGGGAAAATAATGAACGAAATTACAGTAAACAGTACTACTCAAATTCCTGTTTCTAGATTAAAAACTGGGCACTATTTAATTATTATAGAGGGTTCAGAAACTTTACGTTTTGTAAAAAAATAAGTTCCATACTTATCCCTGTTAAATCAACAATCATTCGTAATCGTTTGTAAACGGATATTTTGTATCTTGGTGATATTATCGATTCATAAATGAAAAATAGAAAAGCTTTATTAGTAATTGACATGCAAAAAGGTTCTTTTACACCTAATACGCCTAGGTATGATACTAAAGGACTTCTATCTAGAATCAATGAGCTTACAAAACTATTTAGGGAACATAATTTCCCAATACTATTTATTCAACATGACGGTACCCAAGCAAATGAATTTATTCCAAACACAAATGAGTGGAAATTATTAGATGATTTGATTATTGAATCAAATGACATCTTCATTAATAAGTATGCCAATGATGTCTTTTACAATTCTAAACTTCAATCTAAATTAATTGAATTGGATGCAAATGAGTTATACATCACAGGTTGTGCTACTGATTTTTGTATTGAAGCTACAGTACAATCTGCCTTAACCAAAGATTATAACATAATAGTTGTTGAAAATGGACATACTACCGGAGATAGACCACACTTAAATGCTGAAAAAGTAATTGAACATTATAACTGGGTTTGGAAAAATATGATTCCTACTAAAGGGGAAATAAAAGTTAAAGACTTAATAAGTATCAAAAAAGAATACTAAAAAACTAACTATTCACTTAGCTATCAAGTTTCTAAACAAAAATAAAAATGATAAAGTTTAACTTTGAAAACGATATAATACTTGAAAATGACATCGTTAAACTGCAACCTATACAGATTTCAGATGTACCTCACCTAGTAGATATTTCACTTGAACCAAATATTTGGGATCATTCCTTTGTAAAAGGAGATGGAGAAAAAAACCTAAAAAACTACATTTCTCAAGCAATTGAAGCTAGAGAAAATAAAACGGCATATACCTTTATTGTTTATGACAAACGAAAACAACAATATGCTGGTTGCACTCGATTTTCTGAAATAAATTCCTTTTTAAATACCATCCGTTTAGGATACACATGGTATGGAAAACAATTTCAAGGTACAGGTTTAAATAAACATTGTAAATATTTATTATTTCAATATGCATTTGAGACCATAGGCTTTGAAAGAATTGGTTTAAGCTCTTATATAGAAAATGAACGAAGTATTAATGCGATGCTTAGTGTTGGTTGTAAAAAAGAAGGTGTTTTTAGAAATATGTTTCCTTCTGTTTCTGGCAAAGGAAGAACTGACGCTATACTATTAAGTATTCTAAAAGAAGAATGGTTTAACATCGAAAAAGAAAAACTTCAATATAAATTAATACACAAAGTCTAACATGAAAAAAGCAATATTCCTACTAGGTTTTCTATTCATTTTTCAAATAAGTTTTGCTCAAGATTTTTTTCAGCAAATTAGTACTTGTGCATTGGAACTTACAAAAGATGATGTGACATATGACCCTGCTTATTTTTCAATACCCTACCCAAATGGCGATGTGCCTATAGGAAAAGGAGTCTGTACCGATGTTGTCATTAGAACGTATCGAAAAATGGGAATCGACTTACAATCGGAAGTACATGAGGATATGAAACAAAATTTTAATCTATATCCTAAAATATGGGGATTGAAAAGAACTGATACTAATATTGATCATAGAAGAGTACCAAACTTGATGACCTTTTTCAAACGTCATCAAGCTGAAAAACCAATGACAAGAAATCCTAAAGATTATTTCCCTGGTGACATTGTATGTTGGAATCTTGGAGGAGCAATTACACATATTGGAATTGTTACTTCTCAAAAATCAGAAGACAAACAACGGTACTTAATCGTACACAATATTGGTAGTGGACAAGTAGCAGAAGATGTGCTCTTCGCCTATACCATCATTGGCCATTATCGATATAAAAAGTAGAACCATGGAAAAAGCCTGTTTAGAATGTAATAAACCTATCAAAGGACGCGCAGATAAAAAATTCTGTGATGATAGTTGTCGAAATGAATATAATAATAGAGTTAATAAAGATTCTAAAAATTTAATCCGAAACGTAAATAATCGTTTACGTAAAAATTGGAGAATATTAGAAGAGCTAAACCCTAAAGACAAAACCAAAACGTCAAGAAGTAAATTGATTGAAAAAGGATTTGATTTTTCCTATTTCACCTCTACATATACTACCAAAATTGGTACTGTATACTATTTTGTTTATGACCAAGGATATCTTCCCCTAGAAAATGAATATTATGCTTTGGTAAAGCGAAAAGAATAATTGATGCTTTTTAACTCATTTAATTTTTCAATTATTTAATACTATACCATGTTTAAAAAAATAATCGCAATACTAATACTGTGCCTTGCTGCTTATACAAGTATCAAAACCCAACTACCTCTAGATAATTTTATCGATAATCCTACCAATAAGGAATTCTCTAATAAAAAGGCGTTTAATCATGTACAACAACTGGGACATGCCGCGCATTCTGTAGGTACAGATTTTCATGAAACAGCAGCTAGTTATATCATTGATGAACTTGAAAAACTTGGTTTAGATGTACAAACACAAGAGGGAAACAGTTTTAGTGACTGGGGAACTTTTGCTAAAGTTAAAAATATCTCTGCAAGAATAAAGGGTACTGACAATTCAAAAGCTTTGGTACTAATGAGCCATTATGATAGTGCAGGACATTCCTCAAAAGGGGCAAGTGATGCAGCAAGTGGAGTGGCTACAGTATTGGAAGGAATCAGAGCATTTATTGCAGAAGGACATTCACATAAAAATGATATCATTATTCTATTTACTGATGGCGAAGAGCTAGGATTAAACGGCGCTAGATTATTTGTTAAAGAACACCCATGGACTAAAGACATCGGTTTAATATTAAACTTTGAAGCTAGGGGAAGTGGTGGACCATCATTTACATTAGTAGAAACTACAGATGGGAATGCCGTATTAATGAATGAATTTATAAAAGCAAACCCAACATTTCCAGTAGCCAACTCATTAGCCTATAGCATTTATAAAAAACTACCAAACGACACTGACTTAACTGTCTTTAGAAAAGAAGCTAACATACAAGGATTCAATTTTGCATTTATTGATGATCATTATGATTATCATGCTGCTCTGGACACTCCAGAAAGACTAGACAACAATACCTTGTCACACCAAGCGAGTTACTTAATGCCACTACTAGCCCATTTTAGTAATGCAAACTTGAATAATTTAAGTAGCACCAAAAACAATGTCTATTTTAATTCTCCATTAGGAATGCACTCCTACCCCTTTACATGGATTTTACCTCTAGTCATCATTGCTTTAGTGCTTTTTATATTGATTTTTATTTACGGAAAAAGGCATAAAAAGTTAAAAGGAAAAGAAATAAGTAAAGGTTTTTTCGCCTTATTTTCTACACTAATAATTAATGGCGTTATTGGTTTTTTCGGATGGAAGTTAATTTTGAGAATATATCCGCACTACAACGAAATTCTTCACGGATTCACTTATAACGGACATTTATATATTTTGTTTTTTGTGCTACTCTCACTGAGTATTACATTTTACATTTATAAAAAAGTATATACTTCTACCAATACTAAAGAATTATTGTTAGCACCAATTGTAGTTTGGATAGTACTCAATTTTGTGATTTCACAAGTATTAGAAGGCGCAAGTTTCTTTGTCATCCCGTTATTTTTTGCCTTAGGTTTATTTTTCTTTTTGTTACAAAAAGAAAAACCAAACTTATTTGCAATGACATTATTATGTTTACCTGCAATTTTTATTTTGGTGCCATTTATACCGCAATTCCCAATCGCATTAGGTTTAAAAATTGTGGTATCTACTAGTATATTAACTGTGCTTTTATTCGGATTATTACTTCCTGTGTTTGGTTTTATAAGACGAAAGAAATCCCTGGGTCATATACTGTTATTTGCTTCTTGTATAGTATTCATCATCGCTCATTTAAATAATGAATTTACTCCTGAACAACCAAAACCAAATAGCTTAGTGTATTTACAAGATAATGACACGGAAAAAAGTTATTGGTTAACCTATGATAACATTCTTGACAATTGGAATGAAACCTATTTTAAAGAAGCACTAAGCGAAAATATTTGTGTGAAATTTGGCAGTAAATACAACACCAAATTCTCCAAAATAGCCATAGCTGAATCCATTAACATTCCAAAGTCTATAATCAATATTTCAGTCGACACTGTTATTAATAACGAACGAAAAATTCGTTTGTGTATTTTACCGGAACGCAAATTAAACAACATTGACATCAATTCGGAAACAAGGAAAATATTCAATGACTTTAGTATTAACGGAACTCCTATTTCAACAAAAATAGAATCAAAATTCTTTAACGATAAATCTCCGAAATTAGCCACGTATTATGTAGTTAACAAAGAGCCATTAGAATTAAGCTTTAGTATTCATAAGGACAGTATTCCACATATAGAACTAATAGAAGTTTCACATGATTTATTGAGTAACAAATTCTTAAATGTTCCTAAGCGAGAAGACAATATGATTCCTAAGCCTTTTGTAATTAACGATGCAGTTCTTGTAAAAAACACTATAAATTTCAATGAATAAAATCGCCATATTGGGTTGCGGATGGTTGGGATTTCCCTTGGCAATACATTTATTAGAATCTGGGGATGATGTATTAGGAAGCTGCACTTCTTTAGAAAAAGAAAAAGCACTTGCTACCTCAGGAATTCAAGCATTTACTATTGATTTAGAAAACACCGAAACTTTGACAGAAGATTTTTTAAATGCTGATGAATTAATCATCACAATTCCTCCTAAAGCAAAAAACTATACTGAATTATTAAAGAAGATAATTCCAAAAATAGAAGCTTCAACTATTAAGCGTGTTACCTATACAAGTTCAATTTCAGTATATGGAAATGCTACTGGGATTGTTACCGAAAAAACGATAACAAACCCTTTACGAGAATCGGTTCAACAAATTGTTGCAGTTGAACAATTACTACTAAATAACTCTCACTTTAAAACAACTATTATTCGCCTTGGCGGACTCATTGGCCCAAACAGACATCCAGCATATCATTTATCAAACAAAGTATTAAAATCACCTGATGAGATTATCAACCTTATTCATTTAGAGGACTGTATCAATATTATTTATTTACTTTTAAAATCTGATAATACTCAAGGAATTTACAATCTTGTACATCCATACCACCCTACAAAAGGGGATTACTACACTAAATATTGTGCGGATTTAAAGTTGCCTTTACCGATAATTAATAATTCCCCCATAGCACTAGCTAAAGAAATCTCCTCCAAAAAAATCATCTCACTTTTAAATTACGAGTTTAAAAATAATTTGATACTTTCGTAGCCATCATATATATCATAATTTACCATGAAAAAATTAACTCTTTGTTTAGTTGCTTTGATTACATTAACCACTACTCAAGCTCAAAAAAAGAAAAAAGGAAATAATACAGAAACTGCTTTAACAGCCCATTATCAAAAGTATTATAAAATGATGTTAGACAATAATGATTTGGATGGTGCTATATCAGGATTGAGTCATTTAATTGTCTTAGCGCCTACAGAAGCTAAAAAAGACACCTTAGCCTATATGTATTTACAAGCTAATAAACCTATGCAAGCTATTAAAGTTGTAGGGAATTCAACTTCTGATTTGGCTTTAAGAACAAAAGCTATTGGATTTAAAAACTTAAAAAACCCTAAAAAAGCTATTGAAAATTACGAAGCTCTTATTCAAAAAAATAAAAGTGTTTTAGATGCTTATGAATTAGCGCAATTGCAATTTAGCATCCAACGTTTTGGTGAAGCAAAAGCAACTATTAATTATGGTTTACAAAATTCAAAAGAAGAGAAGGTTAGAATTTTTGTAAAAGGAAATAGTTATTTGGAAACACCTATAAAAGCAGCTTTCTTAAACATTCTTGGTTTAATAGAGTTTAGCATGGACAAAAGTAATATTGACAAAGCGATTGCTATTTTTGATGAAGCTTTAAAATTAGACCCGAAATTTGTATTGGCATTAGAAAATAAAAAAGGTTTATTGGCTCAAAAAGAAGGAAAACAACCTGCTGTTAAAAAATAACCGCTAGCGGTAAAAAGAGAAAAGTATTTTTTAAAAGAAATAAAAATTACATCTTATTAAAAAAGGGAGCTTCACTGCTCCTTTTTTAATTTAAATTCCTTTTTTCAACAAAAAATCGTTTCATCAACATACTACATTCTTCTTCCAAAACGCCTCCTTCAAATATAGTTTTCGGATGTAGTTTTGTGCCCATAACTACAAATCCCCTAGAAGAATCTTTTGCACCAAAAACCACTTTATCTATTTGTGACCAATATAAAGCACCAGCACACATTTGACAAGGTTCAAGGGTAACATACAACGTACATTTTTTCAAATATTTTCCTCCTAAAAAATCAGCTGCTGCTGTAATAGCCTGCATTTCGGCATGTGCAGTCACATCATTTAACAATTCAGTTAAATTATGAGCTCTGGCAATAACTCTATTGTCTACAACAATAATAGCTCCTACAGGTATTTCTCCCTTTTCAAAAGCCATTTCAGCCTCCTGAAGAGCCTTTTTCATAAAGTATTCATTAGAAAACAATTCTTCCATAGCAATCAAATTATTAATAGAACTTCAAAAATACAATTTCTCATTTTAGAATCATCTTTCGGCAAGAAAATTGATATCTAATTTAAAATCATTTTTATGAAAAAATCTTTTAAAATAGCAATTCCTAAACCTTGTCATGAGAACTGGCAAACAATGACTCCAAATGAAAAAGGGCGCTTTTGTGGTTCCTGCTCAAAAACAGTAGTAGATTTCACACAAATGGACCCATCAGAAATTCAATACTATTTAATAAATAATAAACGCGTTTGTGGACACATAAAACAAAGTCAATTAAATAACATTAACCTTAGAATTCCTTCAGAAGTATTTCAAAAAAGAATGCCTTATAGACGATTTTTCTCATTAGTATTATTGGTAGTAATGGGGTCTTCAATTATGAGTTGCACTGGTCAAAATGGTAAAACTCAAAAAATTGATTCTGTAGAAATTATTGACTCCACATATCGCAAAATAGATACATCATTTGTGAAAAAAAATAACACTACAACCTCTGAGCTTATAACAGAAGAAATAACTATCGAAGGAGAAATGATTCTGGGAGATATAATTATTACAGAAAACACAGAACCTTTTACATACTCAACAGTTGAACAAGCACCTGAATTCCTGAATACTCCCAAAACATTTACCCGAGATGAGAAACGCAAATACTTTAGTAGAAAAATAAATGAGTTTGTTAAAAAAAAATAAACATAGACTCACTAAAGAAATTTGAGTTAACCGGCAGACAAAAAATTTATATCATGTTTGAAATCAATGAAAAAGGATATGTAAATAATATTAAGGTTCGCTCTCCACATAGTAAACTAAGTAATATCTCAACTCTCATTATTGAACAGCTACCTCAATTTAAACCCGCCAAACAAAAAAACAAAAATGTTTCAATAAAATATACACTTCCAATAATTTTTAATTTAGAAGAATAGTTATTTATTGTAGTTTTGCCTTATGTCTGACAAATTACTTCACACAATATTCAATCCAGTTGACTTAAGGCGACTTGAAAAAAGTCAGTTGCCAACTATAGCAAAAGAGTTACGTGATTTTATCATTGACATTATTGCCGTAAAAGAAGGTCATTTAGGAGCTAGTTTAGGAGTAGTAGAATTAACTATTGCTTTGCATTATATTTTTGACACTCCAAACGACTTATTAGTTTGGGATGTAGGACATCAAGCTTATGGACATAAAATTTTAACGGAGCGACGTGAACAGTTTCATACTAATAGGCAATTAGGAGGGTTATCAGGTTTTCCTAATCGAAATGAAAGCATCTATGATACTTTTGGTGTAGGACATTCTTCAACATCTATATCAGCAGCTTTAGGGATGGCTATGGCTTCAAACTTAAAAGGAGAGACAGAAAAGCAGCATATAGCCGTAATTGGTGATGCTTCTATAGCAAGCGGAATGGCATTCGAGGCTTTAAATCATGCTGGAGTTTCCAAAGCAAATATTTTAGTCATCTTAAATGATAATGCCATTGGTATTGACCCAAGTGTTGGAGCATTAAAAAAATATTTTACAGGGATTAAAAAAGGGGAGGCAAACCATCAACATAATATTTTTGAAGCCTTAAATTTTGAATACTCAGGCCCGATTGATGGACATGATTTTGACAAACTAATTTCAGAATTTAACAGGTTAAAAGAAATAAAAGGGCCGAAATTCCTACACGTAATTACTACAAAAGGGAAGGGCTTAAAACAAGCTGAAGAAGATCAGGTTAAATATCATGCTCCTGGTAAGTTTGATGCAAAAACTGGTGAGTTAAACACTAGTTCAACCGCTATTCAACCTCCAAAATACCAAGATGTTTTTGGAGAAACCATACTTGATTTAGCTCTTAAAAACGAAAAAATTGTAGGGATTACCCCTGCAATGCCTACAGGAAGCTCCTTAAAAATAATGATGGACGTTTTACCAAAGCGCGCCATTGATGTGGGAATTGCTGAGCAACATGCAGTTACTTTAGCGGCTGGAATGGCTACTCAAGGAATGCAGGTGTATTGTAATATTTATTCTACGTTTTTACAACGAGCTTATGATCAGGTAATACATGATGTAGCTTTACAAAATTTGCCCGTAATTTTCTGTTTGGACAGAGCTGGTTTAGTTGGGGAAGATGGAGCAACACATCATGGTGTTTTTGACTTAGCATATCTAAGATGCATACCTAATTTAATTATCTTTTCTCCAAGAAATGAAATTGAATTACGCAATATATTATATACTGCCCAACTAGGCTTGGATAGCCCAATTGCAATTAGATACCCAAGAGGAAGAGGGGTTACGATAGACTGGAAACAACCCTATCAAAAAATAAAAATAGGTAAAGGATTATGTATAAAAGAAGGAGATAAAATTGCAATACTTACTATTGGTCATATAGGAAACTCTCTACAAGAAGTATATCCTTATTTAACTGATGATGAACTAAAAAAAGTAGCTCATTATGATATCCCTTTTATCAAGCCTTTAGATGAAAATTTATTGCATACCATTTTCAAAATACATAAATCTATTATTACAATTGAAGACGGGACTATAATTGGTGGATTTGGAAGTGCGATCACTGAGTTTTCAGCACTTCATTCCTATAAAAACAATATTAAAATTTTAGGGGTTCCTGACCAGTTTATTGAGCATGGAGCTACAAGTGAATTGTATGATTCTGTACGGTTATCTTCCAACTACTTAATGGAAGTGATAAAATCGCGCCTATAATTAGCTTACGGCATAAAATTTGATACCACCTTCAATTAATAACTTATACCCCATTTATAATGAAACTTAATTTTTTAGCTTTTATATTTCTATATTCTAGTTTTTATAGCTATTCGCAAGTTGACGTTAAAACTGTTAAACCAGAAAACGATACTATTCAATATTGGAAAAAAATCAATAAAATAGGATTAGACCTAACAGAAGTTGCTTACGTAAACTGGAGTACTGGAGGTAGCAACTCAATTTCAGGATTATTTAACGCAGCCTTTATTAGAAAATACAAAGAAGATTTGCTATTCTGGAATAATGAACTTTTTTTAACCTATGGATTAAACAAACAACAAGAAAGAGAGTGGCAAAAAACTGAGGACGCATTAGTTATTAACTCTACATTTGGTTTTAAAAAAGATACTTTATCAAAATTTTATTATTCTGCTAAGTTAAATTTCAATACCCAGATTGGCTCGGGATATAATTACCCTGATACCGATTTAGCTACCTCGAAGTTTATGGCTCCTGGATACCTCTTAGCCGGTGTGGGTGTTAAATATTTTAATAAACTGGAAAATTTTAATATGTATATATCTCCGCTAACATTGAAATCAACCTTTGTCTTGGATCAAAGGCTTGCTGATGAAGGTACTTATGGAGTAAAAAAAGCTGTATATGACCAAAACGGGAATCTTATTTCCAAAGGAGAAAGATCATTTACTGAATTTGGCGCATTACTATCTGTTGTTTGGGAAAAAGAAATTTATACAAACGTAAACCTTAGTAATAGAATTAGACTGTATTCTGACTACATCCGTAATTTTGGAAATATTGATGTTGATTGGGAACTAAACCTTAACTTAACAGTAAACAAATACGTCAAAGCCTCTATAGGCACACACTTAAAATATGATGACCAAATAAAATATAAAGAAGATAAAAATAATGATGGTGTGTTGGAAACCTATGGATCAAGAATTCAATTCAAACAACTACTAGGAATAGGATTAGTATATGAATTTCCTTAACATAAAAAAAAGGAGCATCATATGATGCTCCTTTTTAAAATTTTCTTTTTATAAAAAAACTATTCTTTAATAATTTTAATAGTTGATTTATAGATATTATCTTCAATAGTAACGAAATACACTCCTGAAGCTATTGAACTCATTTCAATATTTATTTTATTATTTGAAACTTGTGTTTTATTCATATTTCTTACTAGCATTCTTCCCGTAATATCATAAATAGATACTTGAGCTTTAGTAAGGTTATTAGAACTACTTATCGTTAGTACTCCACTGGTTGGATTTGGATAAGTTTGTAAGTTATCAAACTTACTCTCATTAACACTTAATGCTGGGTCAATTACCACCGTGAAATTAACTGTTTCAGCTGTATTCGGACAAGCATTAGTAAACGTAGCAACAACCGTCCAAGCTCCTTCTACTGCAGTATCCGCATCAACTATATTAGAAAAATTAACTGTATCTGTACTATATGTAGTTCCATTTGGTGCAGTCCATAATAATGAGCCTGCAAATGCAGTTGGTAAGTTTAAATCAAAGTCAATATTTGGGGCTACAGTTACAGTATCAGTATCATTAAACTGTGTGTATGCTCCAGAATTAACAGAATATCCCGTATCACCATCAGTTAAAACTGGGTTAGGGGCATTAATCGTTATATTTAGCACTAAATTCTTGCTTGCATTTCCTCCTGGCGTAACAGTTATTGTATGGTTACCTACAGGTAAATTTGTAGCATTCATTGTTACCAATCCAGTATCACTAATTGTAGTTGGTGAAAAAGAAATTACTGATCCTCCTGGTTGACCAGAAACTGTAAATCCAGTAGCAGTGTTATACCCATTTTGAGCATTAAATACCATATCAAAATCTAAACTAGCTCCTACACAAGCTTCTGTAGCTCCCCCTATTGTTAATAAATAATCTGGAGCACAAGCTGCAGGGTTTGTATAATCATGCATTCCATCCGAAGTACTAAAAGTTGAACCTTGAGTTGCATTTTCTCCAAGACCTCTTCTTGCAAAGGCTCCCCATATTGCGCAATTATTAGCACCTCCATATAAATTTTGATCTGCTTGTAAAATTGCATCTCTTGCTTCAACAAACCCAGGGCCACAAGCTGTTAACTTCATTCCTTCAACAACAAGGTTTAAAGCAATAATATTTCCTTCTGTTCCATTAGAATCATATATATCAGGATTGAAACCGTGAATTGCTATTAAATCCCAAGTCATGTCCCATAACATTCCAGCCCATACAGAACCAACTCCATGAGGTAAAGTGTATGTTGCATTTGTTGTATCTGCCCTCAGAGTTTCATAAGTCATTGGATTATTTGTAATATCTCCAGAATATGGTGCTGGTCTAATACCTATTCCATCTGGTCCTTGGCCAACAACAAATGTTCCTGTCCCACTAAATGCTATTCCATTATCTAGGTTTTTTAATAATAATATTTTTCCAATAAAATCTCCCCATCCTTCTCCTGGAGATTCATTAGCACCAACACAACCTGAATTACCAGGCCCTCCAACTAATCTTATATTAATTCCGTGTCCTGCTTCATGTGCAATAACTCCATTATCAAAATCTCCATCGATATTAACAAATGGTGGTGGAGTTGATGGTTCATTAAAAGTTGCATTAACTGTTTCAATAGCCATTTGAGCAATTATAGCCTCTCCATCAGCCATGTTTATACTATATGCTGGTATCGTTACCGTTCCATCAATAGTTGTTCCTCCCATAAAAATATCACCAGCCACGTTATTTACAACTAATACAGCAATTGCTCCAACATTTTGAGCCTTAACAACTTTTGAAACAAAAGAACAATCCCCTCTTCTAATAACAGCAATATTACCATTTATAGCTGCTCCGTTAACCAAAGCTTCACAGGCATCACTAGTAACTCCAGAAGGAAATCCAATATTATCATCTGCCAATACTAAATTTGAAGTTAAAGATACATTAGGTAAAACATGTCCTGGGGCATCAAAATTATTATCTAATGCCGAATAAACCCCTGCAACAACAGTATTATTCACTACTAACAATGGTACCTCATTAGGATCATAAGCTCCTTGATTCCATAAAAACATTTGCATTCTACCATTACCACCATCAGTTGGTGTAGAAAAATTTGCATTATTCGTACCACTTCCATCTTGAACATCAGCATTTACAGCATCACCTCCAAATCCACCATTTCCAAAATTGTTTTCTTGAAAGTTTCCTGATGCTTCGTCAAATCCATATTTATAGTAAATATCATGAACAATATTTACCATATAAAACGCGTTTGTTGTTGCAGCATCAATATAAGAACTTGCGGCAACGCCAGGACCTCCATATGGGTAATCAAAAACTAAACCTGCAGCACTTTGACTTGTAAGTGGTCCTGATGTACTGTTATTTCCATCTTGGTCATCTCTTGCAATTACATTATTCCCTCTTGTAGTAGTATACGCTGTACCATCATTATGCCATCCATTAGGTGAAGCAACCGCATCATCTGGATTAGAAATTAACTCAAAATCTCCATGATTTGGGCTTTCTACATAATATGGTAAAACTCTATATGCTCCTGCCATCATAGATGTAGTAGCAGTAGTGCTTTTTCTTATTGCCTTTGAAAAATCAAAGCTTTCTTTTGGTGCGTTTTTAGTTTTAGAATGAGTTAAGTGCGTTTTTTCGCTTTCACCCCAGTAACATGTAGTTACCCAATCATTTTTATTTATATAAGCACCTGTGGAAGCATCTATTCTAATATTCCACCAATGTTTTCCGCTGTTTAAATCTAAATTTACATTCCAAGCTAGCTTTAGCTTATCATCATTAGTTTTTTCATAAACCAACCTTACTTTAATATCGCTTTGCACTACTCCTGCTCTACTAAAAACAGACTCATTAGTATTAAAACTTAGTTGCTTTATATCTTCCGTAGGAATTATATTTATATGATTTAATGCTTTCGAAACAGCATCTAAAGCACTAATAGTTGGAGTACTAGAGTTGGTTTTTAAACTTATATTTTTAACAAACTGCATGTAATTTATATTAGCGTTATTATCCTTAACACTTAAATTAGCTAATGCATTTCTTACTTCAACTCCGTTATGTGTTTGCACTAAGTAATAATGCCACATATCTGATGCCCTAGAAGAAGCATCACTTTGTATAGCCCAATTTGATATATCTGAATTTTGATATCCTTTATCAAGTTGCTCATTTAAAGTTTTTTGTAATAAAGCTATATCTACATCTGCAATAGATCTAGTTACATTTTGTGCATTCATTAGGTTAAACACTAATAAAAACACTAATAGTAGGTAGTTTTTTTTCATTTTATCTTGAGTTTGTTTTTTTTAAGACGAGCAATATACAATTCTATAATTTCAAAACCAAATTACACATCTTAACCGACCTATATGTGATTAAAAACCAACAACATACAACCACCTCTACAAGAAAGACATTCTAATCATCAAGTTGTAAAAAACACACTTTAGCCATAAGGCGTTACATTTTTAAATTAAAAATCAATACTATAAAACATTGTATCTTTGACATTCTTATTCTTTTTGCATGAAAATATTACATCTTGACACTAATCATTCACTTTTAATAAATCAATTAAACGAAATAGGACATACAAATCACGAAGATTATTTCTCATCGAAATTAGAAATTGAAGAGAAAATAAATGGTTATGATGGAATTGTTATCCGAAGTAGGTTTAAAATAGATCAACAGTTTATTAATGCTGCAACAAATTTAAAATTCATCGCTCGTGTAGGTGCTGGGTTAGAAAGTATTGATTGTAAATACGCCGAAAAAAAAGGAATCAAACTAATTGCCGCTCCTGAAGGAAATAGAAATGCTGTTGGAGAACATGCCTTGGGCATGCTACTTTCGCTTTTCAATAAGTTAAATAAAGCTGATTCCGAAATTCGCAATGGAAAATGGTTGCGTGAGGAAAATAGAGGTATCGAGTTAGACGGAAAAACTGTTGGACTTATCGGTTATGGAAATATGGGGAAATCATTTGCTAAAAAACTTCGTGGCTTTGATGTTAACGTGATTTGTTATGACATTAAAGCTAATGTTGGTGATAAAAACTGCACTCAAGTTAGCTTAGAAGAATTGCAAGAGGAAGCTGATGTATTAAGTTTGCATACACCATTCAATACTTTATCCAATAATATGATTAATAAGGGTTTTATTGCTAATTTTTCTAAACCTTTTTGGTTACTTAATACCGCTCGTGGATCTGCAGTAGTTACTTCAGATGTAGCACTAGCCTTGAAAAACAAAAAAATACTTGGCGCAGGATTAGATGTGCTGGAATATGAAAAAACATCTTTTGAAAATTTATTTGAAAATAACAGCTTGCCAGAAGCATTTGAGTATTTAATCAATTCGGAAAATGTATTGTTATCACCCCATGTTGCAGGTTGGACTATAGAGTCCAAAATAAAGTTAGCACAAACAATTGTAGATAAAATTAAGCTTCTTTTTAAATAAAATGATTACACTAAAAAGAACGGACTCCACTAATATTGATTTTATCAACCTTGTAAAAAATCTTGATGCTTATTTAAAAGTAAAAGATGGTGACGATCATTCATTCTATAATCAGTTTAACCATATCGATACACTAAAATATGTCATTGTAGCCTATCGCAATAATATTCCAATTGGTTGTGGTGCTATTAAAAAATTCAGTTCTGAAACAATGGAGCTAAAAAGAATGTATGTTTCTCCAAAAGGTAGAGAAAATGGTACTGGAACTAAAATTTTGCTTGCCCTTGAATTATGGGCAAAAGAATTAAAATACACAAAATGTATTTTAGAAACAGGCATTGTACTATCAGAAGCTGTTGCATTATATAAGAAAAATGATTATCAAATAATCCAAAACTACGGCCAATATACAGGCATTAAAAATAGTATTTGTTTTGAAAAACAGCTTTGATTCATTAAATTTATACAAATCAAATAAAACGAATTCATTAACCATATTAAAAACCGAATTCAATGAAAAAAAGAGTTACAGGAATAGGTGGTATTTTCTTTAAATCAGAAGACCCTACTGCCACTAAAAATTGGTACAAAGAGCATCTTGGATTAAATACTGATGAGTATGGCTGCACCTTTCAATGGAAAGACAAACAAGGTAATGATGCTACCACACAATGGAGTCCTTTTAAAAAAGACACTACATATTTTGAGCCAAGCAAAAAAGAATTTATGATGAATTTTAGAGTTCATAATCTTAAAGAACTCTTAGCTACTCTAAAGGAAGAAGGTGTTACAATTGTAGGTAAAGTTGAAGAATACGAATATGGAAAGTTTGGATGGATCTTGGATCCTGAAGGGAATAAAATAGAACTATGGGAACCCATAGATGAAGCATTAAAATAAATTATAGTCTACAAATTTCACAATTAAACACGCTTTCGATTATCAGTATATAAAACCGATTACTCACAATATCAATAGTTTTTTTTAGTAAATTAGCATTACATAAAAAACATAACCAATATGGAAATAGTTGATGAAAATGGTAATACGATACCACATCATACCAATCAAGAAAGCAAACGAGTAATTGCGGGGATTTTAGGGATTTTATTAAGTCCATTAGGGATTCATAAGTTTGTTCTTGGATATACCAAAGAAGGATTAATAATGTTACTTGTTTCTCTACTAACTTGTGGTATTGGCGCAGGAATAATGGGTGTTATAGGCTTAATTGAAGGTATCATCTATTTAACTAAATCGGATGAGGAGTTTATTGAAATATACCAAATCAATCATAAAGGTTGGTTTTAAATAGCTAAAAACTCATACTTAACTGAATGAGTTTTTTTATTTCAATTTATTATCGTAATATTGCAATATACAAATATAATTATGGGAATTACAAAGTCACAAATTTTCACAAACTCACAGAATAACCTATCTGTTATTTTTAAAGTATTAGGCCACCCTGCTAGGATAGCCATATTGCAATACATTAGCAAACAGCAATCATGCATTTGTAATGATATTGTTGAAGAAATTGGTTTAGCGCAAGCAACAATATCACAACATTTAAAGGAACTTAAAAAAATAGACTTGATTCAAGGAGAAATTGAAGGAAAAAAAATGTGCTATTGCATAAACATCAAGCAATGGAATATCATTAAAGATCAATTGGATTTCTTTTTTAATACCACAAAACAAAACTGTTGTTAACACAAAAACACCTAAATTCAATACACTATGAAAACTCAAGAATTACTAGAAATATTACAAAACAATCAAGATAAAAGCTTGCTATTTGAATATGCTCCCAATTTATTAGTTGGCGCCAATTACCATATCACCGAAGTAAAACACCTGACGGTGGATTCCGTAGATTGTGGAGCACAAACTGATTCCTGGAAAGAAACTATTATTCAATTATGGGAAAGCCCTTCTGAATTAGGGAAAACAGAATTTATGTCAACATTTAAAGCTTTAGCAATACTTAAAAAAGTGGGTAAAATGAAAACATACGTTGCTGATGCTGAAGTAAAATTTGAATACGGAAACGCTACTTTTCACGCTGCTCAGCTGTTTGTTAACGATTTCGAAATACGTGATACCAATTTGATTATTAAATTAGGCGTCATAAAAACCGATTGTAAAGCAAAAGAATTATGCGGACTACCTGAAGAACCTAAAGAAACACAATTAAGTTGCTCACCAAGTTCTGGATGCTGTTAACCCACTAATGAGAATAATTAATCAAGCTATTATTAAATAAAAAACTATGAAAAACATATTAGTCCTTTGTACAGGAAACTCTTGCCGTAGCCAAATGGCACACGGGTATTTAAACCAATACACTAAAGGGAAGGATGCTATTTATAGTGCTGGAATTGAAACACATGGAGTAAACCCAAAAGCTATAGCCATAATGAGTGAAGATGGTATAGATATCTCTAAAAACACTTCCAACTTAGTAACTGAATATGAAACTGTAGAGTTTGATTACATTATTACCGTTTGCGATCATGCAAACGAAAACTGTCCATTTATACCAAGTAAAAATGCGGTCCGATTACACCATAACTTTTTTGACCCGTCAAAAATTGAAGGAAGCATCGAAGATACTCATGCAGCTTTTGCCAAAGCACGAAATGAAATAAAAGAATATTGTAAAAACTTTGTTGAAAGTAATTTGTAACAGCATCTCTAAAGGAATAGTAAAAAATGATTCGTCAAATAAAAACATCCGATGTCCCCGAAATCCTTCCGATATATAATTATCATGTTCAGAATACTTTAGTAACATTTGATATTATTCCTTTATCTATTGAACAATACACTAAAAAAGTAGAACGAATTTCTAATGAGTTTCCTTTTTTGGTGTATGTAGAAAATAATGAGATATTAGGGTATGCATATGCAAGTAATTGGCGACAAAAACCTGCTTACAATCATACTGTAGAAAGCACTGTTTACACCAAAAATAGCGCTCAAAGAAAACACATAGGAACAAAGTTATACCTTGAATTAATTAAACAATTAAAAATACAAGGCTATAAAATTGTTATTGGCGGTATATCATTACCGAACGAACCAAGTATAAAGTTTCATGAAAAATTTGGTTTCGAAAAAGTAGGTCATTTTCCTAAAGTGGGCAAGAAATTTGACTATTGTGTAGATGTAGCTTTTTGGCAATTAAACTTATAACAATCGCTATTACTAAACTACTTCTCGTTCCCTTCTGTTTTACGCTCTAATTCCGCTTGAAATTCTTCCATAACTGGGCGCATAGTGCTTTCTGGCAAGTCCGCAATTTTAATATACATTAGACCGTCAACCGCATTATTGAATAGCGGGTCAACATTAAAGGCGATAACTTTTGCATTTTGTTTGATGTACTTTTTAAGTAATACGGGGATTCTTAGCCCTGGTTCTAACTCATCAATAACGCGATCAAACTTATTTAAATCGGCTTTTGTTTCATCAAAAACAAAATCCTTATCTGCATCTTTTAACTGTACTTTAAATTCTTTTTTAGGTCTTATGTATTGCGCCACATAAGGATCATAATAATGAGATTTCATAAACTCAATCATCAATGATTTTGAGAATGATGAAAACTGATTACTAATACTAACCCCTCCTATTAAATATTTATGCTCAGGAAAGCGAAGTGTTGTATGTATAATACCTTTCCACAATAGGAACAACGGCATTGGCTTTTGTTGGTATTCTTTTATGATAAATGCGCGCCCCATTTCAATAGACTCACTCATCATACCATATAACTCTGGTTCAAATCGAAATAAATCTTGTAAATAAAATCCATCTATTCCATACTTGGCAAAAATCTTTGACCCTAGTCCCATTCTATAAGCACCAGCTATTTTTTTTGCAGTGTTATCCCATAAAAACATATGGTGGTAGTAACTATCACAGGAGTCTAAATCAATAGCTTTATTGGTTCCTTCACCTATTTCTCTAAAAGTAATTTCACGTAGTCTCCCTAATTCTTTTAAAATATTAGGAATCTTATCTGCAGAAACTAAAAATACTTCGTAATTTTTACTCTCCAGTAATCTACAATCATATCCCCTTAAATTATCAACCTCTTGTTCTATCAATTCTGAACTAACTGAAGTTGCTATTTTTTTAGGAGCAGAAGTTGGAGTTATTGTTTTTTTAATAGTAGAAGTAGCAGCATCTTTTAATGACACAGAATCTTTTTCATAAGGGTTAGCCAACATATAAGTCTTCTTTCTTATAAACTCAGTAAAATCATTTAAATCAGTGTACTCTTTTTGATCCTTTACTAATATTGGTTTACCAATACGAATTTTCACAACTCGATTTCTTTGACTCAACACTTCAGAGGGTAATTTAGCTGAACGTAACGTATCACTTAAATTAGATAGTTGATAGAACAAACTACTATTTTTAGCATGGAAATAAATAGGTAATATTGGCACTTGTGCTTTTTGAATCAATTTCATTGCCGATGGCTCCCATTGCTTATCAACAGCCAAATCATCTTCCTTTTTTGTTGACACTTCTCCTGCTGGAAAAATTCCTAAAGGAGCCCCTGACCTTAAGTGAAGTATTGAGCGTTTAAACCCACCTAAGCTTGATTTTATGTCTTTTCTATCTTCAAAAGGGTTAACAGGCATTATATAAGACTTAATTGGCGCTATTCTATGTAATAAAAAGTTAGCGACAATTTTAAAATCTTTTCGTTGTTCTAAAATTGTTTTTAACAACAATGCTCCATCTATTCCTCCTAAAGGATGGTTTGAAACTGTTACAAAGGCACCTTCTTTCGGGATTCGTTTCAAGTCCTCTTCAGGGATTTCATATTTTATTTCAAGATCATTTAGCAAGGATGTTAAAAATGCAACATCCTTCAAGTGTTTACTCTGGTTGTATACTTTATTTAACCGATCAATTTTTAAAATTTTCATTAAAACCCAACCAATAAAAGTGCCTATAAACCCGAATTTATCTAGGTTTATTGCTTTGGCTAATTCTTTTGAAGTTACTAATCCCATTGTTTTTCTTGACTAAGTATCAAATGTAGTCAAAATAAATATTTTTGTGCGCTTAATTGCTCGTGATTAACTGTACGGTATTGTCTTTCTCTTGTTTCAATAGCACTTCTTTTCCGTTTGCAATCTTTTCAAATGCTTCAGTAGTATTATGTCTTATTGTGTATAAAGACACATTTTCACTACAAGAAACTTTAAAATTTGACCGTAACTCCTGGAGTAATGCTTCAATATTTTCATAGGTATCGTTTACACATACTGAAAAGCTAATAGCTGAATTTTGAATTACATCCACTTTCAATTTATATTGATGTAGTAAGGCAAATATTTCACTTATATTTTCTTCTACAATAAATGAAAAATCTAAGGATGATAACGAAATCAAAATTTGATCTTTTTTTACTATAAAACACGGAACAAAAGGCTCTAATTGTTTCCCTTTACTTACGCAAGTCCCCTTATCTAATGGGTTTAAAAACGATTTTACATATAATGGAATCTCCTTACGTTGTAATGGCTGTAATGTTTTAGGATGAATTACAGAGGCACCATAAAAAGCTAATTCTATTGCCTCTTCATAGGATATCTGATGTAACAATTGTGTTTCGTTAAAGTACCTAGGGTCTGCGTTTAAAACACCAGGGACATCCTTCCAAATAGTTACATTATTTGCATTTAAACAATAGGCTAATATAGCAGCCGTATAATCACTCCCTTCCCTACCTAAAGTAGTAGTAAAATTATTTTCATCAGACCCCAAAAACCCTTGAGTTATATATAGTGATGATTTTTTAATGTGATTGCCAACATTTTGCTTTGTAAGTTCCCAGTTTACTTTTGCTTCACGATAAGAATTGTCTGTTTTTATTATCGTTCTAATATCTAACCAGTTGCTCTTAATATCTATTTCATTTAAATAAGCGGCGATTATAGCTGTTGAAATTAACTCTCCATAACCTACTACTTGATCGTATACAAAACTATAATTAGGCGATTTATTCCAGCTTAAAAATCCAGTTAACTCGTTAAACAAATCCGTTACCGTTTTATAGATTAAATGCTGTTTATTCGGAAATAATTGAAATAAAATTTCTTCATGACAAGCAATAATATCTTGAATATGTTCTTGCCGTTTTGATTTTTCTTCAAAGTAATTTTTTATTACTAACTCTAACTTATTAGTAGTTTTTCCCATTGCAGAAACAACCACTAGGGTATCTTGATAACCTACTTCTCGTAACACCTTGGCTACATTTCTCACACCTTCAGCATTTTTCACTGAAGCTCCACCAAACTTAAATACTTGCATTCTTAATAATTATTTATTCCTTTTTCATCTAATTGTACAACCAACCAATCATTAAAAACCGTTGCTCCTACACTTTTATAAAAATCTATTGCAGGTGTATTCCAATCTAATACATTCCACTCAACTCTTCTTAATTTATCTGATTTAGCTTTTTCTACTACTGCATTTAATAAGGCTTTCCCTACTCCTTTTCCTCTTTGGTTTTTAGTTACCATCAAATCTTCTAAATGAATCGTTTTCCCTTTCCAAGTAGAATATCGATTATAATACAATGCAATTCCTACAATAGTATTTTGAGCTTCTGCTACCAAACAACTAAATAACTTATTCTCGTAGTCATTTTCTAAATCAGCAACAGTAACTTGTACTGCATTAGGCTCATTTTCAAAATCTGCCAACTCCTTAATTAGTTTTAATACTTCCGAAAAATCCTCTTTACAAGCTATTCTTATTTTAAAAGACATTTTTATTTGTTATTATTTTAACGCAAAGTTATATTTATAACTTTTACTATCCTAATCTACCTTTTATATTTAACAAAATATAAAGAACAACTCAATCAGCTAACTAAAGTACTATTTTTTGTTAGTTTTCTATTGTTTAGTCTATTAATATGTTACTCATAAAAACAAATAATTTATGTAGTTTTGCAATAAATAAGACACACGACTACTTATGACAAATAAACACAAAACATTAGGTGAATTTATTATCGAAAACCAACAGAGTTTTAAATATTCTTCTGGTGAACTTTCAAGATTAATTAATTCAATCAGACTTGCTGCAAAAGTTGTCAACCATGAAATCAGAAAAGCTGGATTGGTAGATATTACTGGAGCTGCCGGAGAAATTAATGTTCAAGGTGAGGCACAACAAAAGCTTGATGTCTATGCAAATGATATTTTCAAAGAGACTTTAATCAACAGAGAAATTGTTTGTGGAATTGCTTCGGAAGAAGAAGATGATTTTGTGATAGTTGAGGGAAGTAATAAAAAGAATGAAAACAACTATGTGTTAATGATGGATCCATTAGACGGATCTTCAAACATTGATGTAAATGTTTCTGTTGGAACAATTTTCTCTATATACCGAAGAGTAACACCTGCTGGAACCCCCGTTACTATTGACGATTTCTTACAACCTGGAAATAAACAAGTTGCTGCAGGTTATGTTGCCTATGGAACTTCAACCATGATGGTTTTCACAACTGGTGACGGAGTTAATGGATTTACATTAAACCCAGCAATTGGAACTTTTTACTTGTCACATCCTAATATGAAAATTAAGGAAACAGGTAAAATTTATTCAATAAGCGAAGGCTATTATGCACACTTTGGAAAAGGAATGCAAGCATACCTAAATTACTGTAAAGAAGAAGAAGGTGACAGACCATACACTGCAAGATACATTGGATCATTAGTAGCTGATTTCCATAGAAACTTGTTAAAAGGAGGTATTTATATTTACCCTAGAAGTAAAACAGCACCTAATGGGAAATTACGTTTACTTTATGAATGTAATCCTATGGCTTTCATTGCTGAACAAGCAGGGGGAAAAGCTAGTGATGGGTTTACAAGAGTTATGGACATAGTACCTACAGAATTACACCAACGTATTCCTTTTCACACAGGAAGTAAACAAATGGTTATGAAGTCTGAAGAGTTCATGGAAATGCACAAATAGATTTTAAACCCCTAGTGGGTTTAATTCCATAAAGAAAAGGCTACCTGAAAAGGTAGCCTTTTTTGCTTTTTAGGATATCCCATTATTATTGAATATCATTTCAAGATAAATTATTTAAAGAATCACAAGTTTTTTTTTTGACTAGTGACCAATAAAAAAGGCCTCACAATGTGAGGCCTTTTTTTGTTTAAAATAGCTTGTTGTTTATCTCTTTATGGTGAAGTGTGCTTTAAACTCTTTTTGAGTACTATCAGCCCCTTCTATATAAATAATCTTAAAC
>Ga0209395_1001179_pt1 | contig 37261 bp, 31 predicted proteins | sample GOMGulsemesocosm_3_FD_184635 | JGI IMG/M metagenome (GOLD analysis project Ga0209395, IMG submission 184635) | Methane-oxidizing microbial communities from mesocosms in the Gulf of Mexico - GOM9D Gulf of Mexico (SPAdes) (version 2) | ecosystem: Environmental > Aquatic > Marine > Cold seeps...
ATCAAACTTGGGTTCGTATATGTACCCATCTATTACACCTATGGTTAATCCATCTAAATCGTTCAAATTATTAAATACATACCCTGTGCCTGAACGTTTTATAAATGAGATGTCGTTCGTCAGATAATTAAAAGGTATAGGGGTATTTTCCGTTTTGTCTATAAATCGCCCATTATAAGAGCGGTTTAATAGAAGACGCTAATAAACGACTTTTACTTAATTAACACAGAAAGCCATTGAAAAAGATCAAAAATAATAATGCCCACATTTAATAAGAACATGTCAGCCTCAAAAATAGATCAAGCATTTTATAGGTACGAAAATGAGGCTTATACGCTTAAGACAAAAGCAACCGACACGCTATTAAACGGGGCTTCATTTGAGTTTTTACAAAGAGCCCCTTCTCAGTTCATAAAGTCTTACGATTGCGGCCTTAAGTATTTCAATAACAAATGTAGGGATGAGAGCCCAATTTAAATGATTCCAATCCTACCTGAAAATTCTCATTTCTTATCTTGACCTGTCTAAAGCTTCATAGTTTAAACTTGATTTCATAATGTTTAAGGACGTCACTATGTATCGTATTTCTGAACTCGCTAAAAAAGTAGGTTTAAGCCGTTCAACACTGCTTTATTACGAGAAGCTTGGGCTAATTACTTCAATTAGAGGAGTAAATAGATATCGCGATTATTCTGATCAGGACGTGCAGCGTATTAGGTTGTTACAACAGCTACAAGCAGGAGGTTTAACACTAAATGAATGTTTAGAGTGCCTTGAAACAAGAGTAGACAAAGAAAAACTGCTATATCGATTAAAGATACTCGATGAAGAAATCATTCAAAAGCAAAATTCTAGAAAACTACTTGCTTCAATATTGGGCTTAGCGCCAATGAAAGAGTGGCATCAGGAGATGGAAAAGCAAGCACCACAGGCGCACTTTACTTGGCTAAAAAAGCAAGGTTTCAGTGAGAAACAAGCATTAAGATTAAAATGGCTTTCAAAAGATATGAATGAACACGATCAATATATGGCTGATTTCGAGCAGATTTTTGAAGGAATAGATTTCCTCGGACCAGGGTCAGTTGAAGATACTTTAAAAGCATTTGATGCGATCCCGTTACGAGAAGGAAGGTTACTTGATATAGGTTGTGGTAAGGGTTCTAGCTCACTTACTCTCGCTGAACATAGCCAGTTTATGGTTACTGCATTAGATAATGATGAATATAGTTTAACTTGTTTAAAGGAGAAAGCTGATCAGCTTATAAAACAAAATGTCCCCAAAACTATTTGCGCTAGCATGAGCGATTTGCCCTTTGAAAAACAGCAATTTGATGTAATTTGGGCTGAAGGCAGCGCTTATATCATTGGCGTTTCCAAAGCGTTAGAAAGCTGGAAACAATTTATTAAGCCTGATGGTTATTTAGTTATTAGCGATTTGGTTTGGTTAACTCATTCTCCTGATCAAGAAGCATTAGATTTTTGGCAAGAAAATTATGCAGATATGAGCACAGTAGCTGAACGCACTAAGATAATGAGTGATCTTGGATATCACCTTGTTGAGACATTTAAATTAAGTGAGAAAGCATGGGAAAACTATCTCGAACCACTCAAAGAAAAAATAGAACAGCAGCCATCTTTAGAGGTTAAATCTAAGGCTCTTTTTGATTTAAATAGAGAGCTAACTATTCACCAAAAGTATTTGGGTCAATACGGCTATCAAATATTTGTATTAAAAATAGAGAATTAAAATGATTATAAGACCTGAAACAGAATCAGACCATAAAGCTATTGAAGCATTAACCTATCTAGCATTTGAAAATCACCCTCACCATGAAATCGGTGCTAAACCGACAGAACATATCATCGTAAATAGCTTAAGAGAGAATAATGCGCTTTCACTTTCATTAGTCGCTGAAGATGATACGGGCATTATTGGGCATATCGCTTTTTCCTCTGTCACCATTGGCAAAAAGCAGTGTGGATGGTATGGCTTAGGCCCTGTTTCTGTTGTTCCAAAACATCAAGGTGTCGGTGTGGGAAGCAAATTGATTTTGGCAGGTTTAAACATATTAAAAACACGAAATGCTATGGGAGCCGTATTACTTGGTGATCCTCAATATTATGGCCGTTTTGGTTTTAAGAGCAATACTAACTTAGTTTTACCAGATGTCCCTCCAGAGTACTTTTTAGCGCTCTCGTTTAGCACTGAAAAAACATCATTAACAGTTGGCACAGTTAACTATCACTCTGCATTTAGTTAAAACCATTTACCAAAACAGACATTGTAAAAAAGATCAAAAAATAACCGTCACCTTTACTAAGAAGATGTCAGCTTAATAAGGGTGATTACGCTTTTTTAGAAACGAGATTGAGCTGGTTCAGCTTATTCAAAGGATAACAAAGTGATTTTCAAAAAGCCCTTATTTCATATAAAGGGCTTTTTTATATACAAAAAAGCTTAAGGAACATCCAAAATCACAGAAGTGTAGGCATAAACTGGAAATTAAATCACTAACACCGTAAATATATTAGCACGCATATTTAGATAGCATCCACTCCCTCTAGACACCGCTCAAATTCTTGGATCGGCAATAACCTAAACTCTTCATCTAATAATTGAAGGCTTTGAATTCGATCGCAACGCAGGGTTCTAACGTCATTTCTCAGCTCATCCCAAACCAGCACATACCAGACGGGAAAATTGAGTAACAAATAATGGGGTTGGATTTTCCTTTGTGTCAGTTTGCCTGCTTGGTCACTATATTGAATAGCGCAGGTGGTTTGCATCAAGAATGCTTGGTGTAGTTGCTCCACCAGCTTTTTATCATTTTGAATAACGGTGGCGAGTACCATAGAAGAGACACCCTTACCGATTCTAATTCGATCTTTTAGGCCTTTCACTTTCTGTTTCATACTGGATGAAAACGATGCCATGAGCTTATGCCGAACTGATTTTAAACTGGCCATAAAGATGGAAGATTGCATTTGCTCAGCGATAGCCAGACTTATCATCAAATCAACCGCTTCAGTATAAGTCAGGTTAATACGCCCAACAGACCAGTTCTGCTGTAGACGAATGCCACCGCCTCGCCCTCTATCCGCATCGATAGGCAAACCTTGGTCCCGTAATATCTGAATATCACGGCTAATGGTTCTTGCGCTGACCTGAAATTCTTCGGCGATTAATGCGACTGTCATGGCATCACCCGACTTGATTCTGGCTTTTAATATGTCTAAACGCTGTAAGCGTCCGAGGGTATCAGTTCGTTTCATAAAACAAATATGACATTAAATGTCATATTTGTCGATACACTGTATTTGCTCTCTTAATTCGCGAATGAGACAACCATTTTTTCAATCCATTTTAAAGGAAATAATCATGTCTAACCCTGTTACTATTTTAGCCCCTATCAAGTTGGCTCCAGGTGTTACTGAAGCGGATCTATTAGCAGCATCCAATACCTTCCAGCAAGAGTTTGTTGCGCACGAGCCTTGTATTTTAAGACGCGAGCTGGTTAAAAAATCTGATTCTGAGTATATCGACATTGTTCAATTTACTGATGAGAAAAGCGTATATGCCGTCATGGAGAAAGAGCAAAGCCACCCAGCGTGCCAGGCCTTTTTCGCCCTAATGTCATTTACAGAAGATGAATTAGCGACTCCTATGCCTATTTATCAGTCTATGTCGACTAATTAGCCTTTGTTTATCCTTGAATTGCTTGCTGCAATTCAAGGATGAATTTATATTCCTTTTAATTAATACAGCAAAGAGTCGATATGGAAGCCTTCAAAAACAAACTATCAATGGATCTTGTGACGATTATTGCCTACCACCTGACTAAGCAACTTAAGCTGCATAACGATCGATTAAAGGATGCAAAGCAAACAGTGTCTTCTTTTGATGACGCTGCATTTTGTACTAGAATCGAGTCTAAGTTAGAGTGTTTAGAACTTAAACAAAGAGCCCAATTCATTGCCGACGAGATCCATAAAGTATTACCCACTGATTTATCCCTTAGGTATCAAATTATTCGTGGCATGTTACATACTAGGCCCCATGCAAACCTAAAAGTCAGTCAACAAAGTGATGAGAATGGTTTATGTGGTTGGGCCATGATGACCTTAGGCCCAGTGGTTGCACAGCACGGTTTATCTGATTTTGAGTTAAGTTTAAATCTATTGAAAGATATGACCGCTTATTTCTCTTGCGAATTTGATATTAGACCTTTCATTATTTCAGACCAGGTTAAGGCGCTCAGTCTTATTAACGCATGGACCCAAGACCCTGACTATCATGTTAGACGCCTAGCCAGTGAAGGGACTCGCCCTAGGCTTCCTTGGGCGATGCAATTACCGAATCTGATATCAGACCCAATGCCTGTCATACCCATATTGACGGCTCTAAGAGATGATAAAGAAGAGTATGTAAGGCGATCCGTCGCAAATCATTTAAATGATATCGCCAAGGATCACCCAGATCTAGTCGCCGACATCGCCCATGAATGGCTTAAAGACCTTGATAAAAACACACTAAAACAACGTGAGAAGTTGGTTAAACATGCGTGTCGTACCTTGATAAAACAAGGTCATGTTAAAACCCTTGCCGCTTTTGGTATATTACCTTCAAAGGTTGAATTAAAGGCGTTAACAACCCAGAAGATGCCCCTTAAAATTGGTGATGACATGCTGTTCGAGCTTGATCTAAAATCTAAATCGGCCGAGTCCCAGAAGGTAATTATTGATTATGTGATTCATCACAAAAAAGCAAATGGCAGCTTGTCTGCTAAAGTGTTCAAATGGAAAAACCTCAACTTAACGGCGAATGAAACAGTTTGCTTTACCAAAAAGCATTCATTTAAAATCATTACAACCCGTAAGTATCATCCTGGTATTCACGCGATTTCGGTCAGAATTAATGGTGAAGATTATGGTTATACGGAATTTGAGTTATTACCAGAGATCACCACGAGCGAGTTAACTTAAGCCTTCAAATTCATTGTTGTGCACGACTAACTATCCATTAGACTAATATTCTTATTTAAGATATCAATGCAGATGTTTAAAAATAGCTTATCCATTCGTCACTATAGCCTTGAACTCAAGCAACATAGTCACAGCCATCACCAGCTTGTTTTCCCCTTGCAGGGTACCTTAAATATTAACATGCAGGGGCACTTGGGTTTTGTCGATGTGGGTCAATGCTTGATTATTAAAGCATATGAAAAGCATGGTTTTACTGCCCATGAAAATGCCCGATTTATTGTTGCGGATATGCACACCCTACCCAGTCAACTCATGGATAACCAGCATTGTGTATTTTTCATTTCTAAGCCCCTTCTCGCTCATCTCGACTTCGTTGATAAACAGCTCAGCTTTCAAGTTAATACCGAGATAGAAACCTTAAGCCAATCATTGTTTGAAAGCTTGTTGGGGCAACAGGATTGTTTTGAGATTTTGGATAAACGTATTGAAAAAGTCATCCATCACTTAAATGATGAGCTTGCTCAATCGCATACACTAATACAACTTTCTCAACTTGCCTGTTTGAGTGTGACCCAGTTTAAAAAGGTTTTTAAAGCTAATACTCAGATGACAGTTCAAGGCTATTTAACCCATATTCGAATGCACAAAGCTAAGTCACTTTTAGCTCACTCTGATTTACCGATTCAGATTATCGGTGAAATGGTCGGTTATCATAACCCTTCTGCATTTAGCCGTAAGTTTAAACAATATTTTGGCCAATCCCCCAAGGACAGGTCCCGTATTAAGTAACCTTTTTAACCTTGATAGTTTTATCAAGCCAAGTAATACTAATCCGAGACTATCATTACGTCTTGCTGGAACATATAACCGTCTTTTCAGCACATTTTATAAAACTATAACGATTACTATAAAGGCTTCAATTAACGAACAAGAAGTATTTAGTCATGGCAACATTATATGGTTTTATTGCAATTATCATGTGGGGAACTCTAGCGCTCTTGGGGAGTTTTACTAAGGAGATCCCAGCATTTCAACTGCTTTTTATGTGTTTTGCACTTTCAAGTTTTATCTTTTTTCTTTATAAGACCATTCAGTTAGATTTTAAGTTTAAAACAACAAATTTAACGCGTACCGACTGGCTTGTTGGTACATTGGGTTTATATGGATTTCATTTTTGTTATTTTATGGCATTAAAGTTTGCGAATGCTCTTGAGGTAAGTTTAATCGCCTATCTATGGCCATTGTTATTTACCACCTTTGTTGCATCATCAGATAAACGCTTGCAAGCAATCATTGGCAGTTTACTGGGGTTTGTCGGCATAGGTTTTATTTTGTCACCCTCAAAGATGTTTAGTTTTTATTGGCAAGATTTAGCTGGGTATTTACTCGCATTCTGTTGCGCTTTTATCTGGTCTGGCTATTCCTGGTATTTTTCTCATAAAGCAAAAAAAAGTGTTCAAGTGATAACCGCAAAAGAACGTTTATCTCTTAGTATTCATGAGATTGGTTATTTTTCCATTGTTGTGAGCCTGTTATCACTGGGCTCACATCTAGCGTTAGAGACAGGTAACTGGCAGTTAAGTACAGAGCAATTGCTCGCCATGCTGTTGTTAGGCTTAGGGCCTGTCGGCGGTGCTTTTTATCTTTGGCAATTATCCCTTAAGTCTGGCAATCAATTATTACTCTCCTCGTTGAGTTATTGCTCTCCCCTATTTACCGCTATCTTGTTAAGCCTTTTAGGAGTGAGTGAATGGTCTGTTAACATTACTCTGGCCATTACTTTGATACTTATTGGCGCATTCATAGCTAACCTCCCCCTTCGTATTAAAACAAAATTAGGTTTTAGGAGGGCTTAGGGCCAATTCATACTTATTCAAAAGGATTACTACAAACTAGTAATAACCCTTTGGAATAAACCTAAAAATTGGTGCTGTTATTGGTTAAATTGATAAAGGCGTCTATTTGAGAGCAAACATGTGCATTACCACTCTTACATATATCAATAAGGGCATCATCAGCTTCACCAATATCCGCCTGCCAATATCCAGATACTTTTTGGTAATTAAGCCAGATAGCGTCATCGCTAGCATTGTAGTTATCACGGTAAGCGATCAGCGCATTGAGTTCTACTTTATTGCGCGGAGTAGCAAAATAGTACTCATTGTTACTCGCTAATAAACAAGCCTCTTCTGCATTATCAAAGCTCACCATATCAGGCCCTATCATCCAGCTTGCATCAATTCTGTTGGCATCAGCATCCACCAATTGTCGACAAGCAGGCCTAAGTAATTGGCTTGCCCCTTCTGTTTGGAAACGGTCTGTTTGACTAGACAATACTGCAGGAGTGCCATTAGCAACACTGGATGCAGGTTCATACTCATTCCAACTCCAAACCAAATCTTCAGCGGCCAGTGGGTATTCACCGCTTTTTTTCCAATCAGACCCAGTCGCTCCATAACCATAGGTTTCAATTATATTAATACCTTCATCCAAAAACTCACTAATATTGCTTGGCAACATACTCGGGTCCGAGTCACCTGATTTAGTTGAACCATCTTTCACCCGTATCACCAAACTTTTATCAATAGATTTAATATCCTCTTCATCTTTGGCATTCTCAATATCACCAATACTAAATACTCGGGTACTCGTTTTACCATTGTTATAACATTTGTCTGTGTAGAGAATAATGTTTTTACCACTGGCTAAGACTTTTGATTTCGTTAAATTGGAAGGAATGTCTTTGCAGCCATCAGAGTTTAAATCGGGGAATGAGGAATCATTAAGTGATGCAGGCATAAAATAATAATCATCTTGATCATTGACCTTTTTCATTACTTTATTGATGTTATCTTCTGCGCTATTCATCAATTCAAGTTTTAATAAGACCACTTGATCTGGGTTGTCATCTATCCATTCTATAATATCACTTAAGGCATTTTTGAATTTACGACTGCCGGTAAAGTTCTCAATACAAGCCCCCCACATGTTCACATTATTATGACAGACACGCACCTCAGACCAGGTGTAATGAACATCTAATACCAATGACCTTATTCCTTCATCTAACTGCTCTTTTAATCCACGACTTTGATTAAGTACAAGACTATGGATATCATCATCATCGTTATTAGAATTGGAGTTGTGTGTACCAGGCCAGGTACTTTGATTTAGAGGGGCATCATTATCTAGCGTGTTTTGTATCGCTAATCCCCGTTGGCCCCATTGCGAAAGAGATTCCGCCATGACAGAGGTTTCAAACGTACAACTTGCAATCACCAGTGAGGATACTATTCGTTTCATCATTGTATATTCCTTATTCTTATTAGATACAAAGATATATGCGTTTAAATCATATCTTCTAAGAACACACTACAAGGATAGTTATAACATGGCTATTTTTTGTACACTCTGTTTTCTCAATTTATCGCTTAAAACTCTCAAAACTTTATCGATTTAATCTTCATTGGATAATTAATATAGAAAAAAGTAGCACTGGTTGGCACTAGCAAGCATAAATACTTAACCTTTTAGTTTTATTCAAATGGATAAAAATAGAGCAAAAAAAAGGCACCTATCAAGGTGCCCAAACGTAAATCAACCAAATCAACATATAAACAATTTAAACCTAATCAGACTTACTCAGTCTAATTAACTCCACTGCATCCATCATACATTTAAGTTCCATACCCACTTTTCATTCCTTTGACCTAAGCCATGAGCTATTTAAATGTTTGACCGTACAACTCAAAATTGTGTTGGTACAAGCAAAGATTAACCAATTTAATAATCAAATTATATTACTTGGCATTACAATTATTTAGCTGTGTTTTTATTAATTAAACGGTAAAAACCTTTGCTTGATCCGCTAAATAATTGACTTTACTTGCTATATTTTTAGCATTATTTTCTATCCGATCAATAGCACCCGTATCATTATTCAGCCTTGATGCAATTTGCTCCATGTCATGACTCATAGAGGTAGTTGTTTGCGCAACCTGTTCAATTGATGCCGCCATCTCGATGCTTGCATTCGAGCCTTTCTGAGCGCTTGATTCTATATCATGCATGGCGATATCAGCCTGTTCACTGAATTTTTCAATGGCATCTAAGTTATCTTTGCTACTTGCCATCTTTTCTATCGCAGCTTGAGTTGCCGTTTGAATACTACCCACTATGCCTGATATTTGCGATGTCGCTTCGACTGTCTTACTTGCCAATGATCTCACTTCATCGGCTACCACCGAAAAACCTCGCCCAGCATCACCAGCCCTAGCCGCTTCGATCGCTGCATTTAACGCCAGTAAATTGGTTTGGCCTGCCAGTTCGTTAATCATGCCAATGACGCCATCAATATCAGCTGACAATTTACCCAGTTCATCGAGCTGTTCACTTGTCTCACCCACTATGGATACAGTCTCACCCAAGTTGCCTAATACTGCCTTAATAGTTTTAGAACCTTGCTGAGCAGAATCATAGGTTTGCTGTACCTGCTCTTTCATATCTTGTGTAGCACTAAATACACTGACAACACTTTGTGAAATTTCTTCAGTTGCCGTTGCTAATGTAGTGGTTTGTACGCTAATTGAGCCATTACTTTCACTAATATGTAAAACGGCTTGATCTAATTCTTTCACCATTAATTCGACATCATGACTGGTACTAACAACATTCGAAATAACATTACCCAGGCCATCCGTCATACCATTTAAGGAGGTAGCGAGTGCATCAAACTCATCATTTCGCTTAGCATTTACTCTTGCTCTTGCCGTTAAATCTCCCGCTTGAACCTTAGCTAAATCAGTACTTAAATTACTTAGATTTGCCTTAACACTTTTCACAATGGTGAATAGTATTATTGAAGCAAACAAGGCAATGACTAAACTTGCAATAATTAAGCTCAATTTAGCCATATAGGATTCATTAAGTGACTGTATTTCTGCGCTTTCAACTTCTTGCGTTAATAATAAAGCAACATGGTCCCTATGATTGTCTAAGGCTAACTTAATCCGACTGAAGTTAACCGAAAGCAATTCTAACTGCTCATTTTCTAAACCGTAATTTTTCACCGCTTGAAGATACAGAGGTGGTAGTTCCCCAAATTTCTTCAATAATCCAAACCCCTTCAAACGAGCATAATAATCATCATATGAGGACACAAACTTATCGAGGTTTTCATTGCTTGAATTGAGCTGATAGTTAATGGCGTTTTTATTCATCACATCATATTTTGACAAGACAAAACTCACAGATTTAATTTGACTATGTATTTGCCCGCTTAAATCTGAAACCTGAGCTTTAAGGCCCGAATTCTGGCTAAAGCCTAATGTCCTTTTTGCAGCTACATAATTTTGCAGTGTTTGATAATATTCAAGCCCCAACGCTTTTTCTTCGGTTAAAGACGCCAAAATCTTAGCGTTATATAAACTCGATTTATGGCTAGTACTTTTGTTCTTTAGTGAATCAATACTGGCTTGTACACTAATGACAAACTCTAAAGATGAATCCTCATTAAGAACTTGCAGTTGATCGGATAAACGTATCATTTCAACATAGTTCTGCTCTGAACTGAGCTGCAAGCGTGAAAACGTTTTTAATTTAATATTAGCGTCATTCAACATCCCCAATCCATCAAGCGCAACCCAGGTTAAAATGGCAAAACCTGCAATCGCAGAGACAAATAACATAACCAACTTCCGTTTAAAACTCATGTTAGCTAACATAAATAACCTCTAAGTCCATCCATAATCAAATTTACACCGCTGCGTGCCTCACCAGCTTTCACTCAAAACAAGAGAAGCTGTTCAGCATACAAATATGCCAGATTCACGAAACTGATAACTAAACACAACTTTATACATGAAAGGCATTTCATATGATATAACCAATAGTCATGTTTTTGCTTGCAGCTAATCGAAATATGAATATCAAAGGTTGGCAATTTTCATTAAGAAAAAGTGAGCTTTAAATTTATCGTATTTGAAGGATTATTGTATCGAGGAGATGACGAGACACGTTCCCAATAGATGTATGCTTTCTTCTATGCATCCACCTATCAAGAAAAGGTAAGAGTTTAATCTAGTTGATGTTAACGAATTTTTAATGCAAATATAAAAAACACACTGAGCAATAAAGGTAAGGAGAATATAATCATATTCACCCCCATACTTAAACCTGCTGCTACCATAAAACCTGCAATCGCAGGGCCAATCACAGCGCCAAATCGTCCTAAACCAATCGCCCAACCTATCCCTGTTGCCTTTACATTCGATGAATAGTACTTACTGGCTATCGCGTAGAGTCCAACGAATCCACCTTGCAAAAATAAACCAATAAAGAAACAGCTAATAATGACAAACCCTCCCTTTACTGGAAGTAATATATAGCTCGACATAATAAATGCCGATAATAATATAAAATAGCCAACTAATTCGCTTAAATATTTTTGTATTGAGAATACACCTAATAATAGAATACCGATTACCCCACCTAGATTAAATATAGAGAATGCCATATGCCCTATATTTGTATCTAATCCAGATAAGACAACTAATTGCGGCAACCAGCTCATTAAAGAATATAGACTTGTAAAACAAAGTAAAAAAATAAACCATAAATAAATTGTATTCACACGATAGTCTTTCGAAAATAATGTTTTTACATTTGAAAGCAGGTTAGCATTATCCATTTTTTCTAAATCAGGTAATTTTGACAGCGTCTCAACGCCTAATTTTTTGAGTATTTTATTAATGTCATTTAAGGCATTTGGTTTGTTTTTTTGTAATATGAACTCAATCGATTCGGGAATAACAATAATCGCAAATACACCTAAGACTAAGGTGAGTCCACCACCAAATAAGAAGAGAACGCGCCATCCAAAGTCTGGCAATATGTATCCAGCTAGAACACCCGTTAACATGGCACCTAATGGGTAACCTGCTGTCACTAAACAAACACTTAAAGCTTTGAATCGTGTTGAACTGTACTCAGTAACGAGTGCTGCTTGGCTTGCAAGCAGTGCGCCACCCGCTATACCACTGATGAATCGTAAAATAATTAAATGCGTTAAGTCTGATACAAAACCCGTTAAGGTCACGGATATACTCATTAAAATGACACTAAAAATGATAACTATACGCCTACCTAGTATATCTGATAATGACGCTATCCCCATGGCACCTATCATCATACCCACTAAGGCTGAGCTGAATAACACCCCTAATGTTGATTCATATAAACTCAGTTCTTCACCAATCAACCCCACAGCAATTGCCATCGCGGTAATATCAAAACCATCGATCATATTGAGTAACACACACATGGCAACCAAGATAATTTGCTGGGGTTTGATACTTGTATTTTCTAAAATATTATTTGTGTAACCTGCGGCAGTATTTTCGCTGCTCATAATGATCCTTTACTTATCTTTCTTGATGTTTAATGTAATGCATTAGGTTTTTACATAAGCCCTCACTTATAAAGAAAGGGTGAATACTACTCTCTCTAACCTTTCTAATTTCACACCAATACATAGGCACCTAATAGAATTTAATATTAAATTACCAAAAACCTACACTTTTAACACGATAAAAATATATTTTAATTATCCAATCAATTTATAACTTATTATTTTATATAGGGTTAAACACTTTTCATTTTAAATATGAATTTTACTCCATATTTTAAATATTTTATAAGTGTGGATTTATCTTCACAATTTAAAAAAAAAGCCTGCATAAGCAGGCTTTTAAATATAACGCTATTTAAATTAACAAAAAGTTAATGCTTGTTCGACATCCCCTATAATATCTTTAATATTCTCTATACCCACAGATATCCTAACTAGATCTTCACTAACACCCGCTTTGGCTAGCTCTTCCGAATTTAACTGTCTATGGGTAGTAGAAGCAGGATGACATGCTAATGATTTAGCATCACCAATATTAACCAATCTTAATATCATTTGAAGCGCATCAATAAATTTTGTGCCCGACTCAATCCCACCCTTTATACCAAAGCTTAAAATACCAGACGCTTTACCTTGGCAAATTTTCTGACAAGTCTCATTGTAAGGACTTGTCTCCAATGCGGCATAATTAACCCACTCAACTTTAGGGTGTGATAATAAATATTGTGCTAATTGCTCCGCATTTTCACAGTGCCTTTCCATTCTTAAACATAAGGTTTCAAGACCTTGTAGTATTTGAAAAGCATTCATAGGGGAAATAGCCGCACCGGTGTTACGTAAAGGCACAACACGACAACGACCAATATAGGCCGCTTCTGCAAATGCTTGAGTATAAACAACACCATGATAAGACGGGTCAGGTTCATTCATAACCGGGAAGCGTTCTTTATTTTTTACCCAATCAAATTTCCCAGAATCAATGATAATCCCACCAATTGAGGTACCATGACCACCTATATACTTGGTCAATGAATGCACAACAATATCAGCACCCAACTCAAAGGGTCGACAAAGAACGGGGGTTGCAACCGTATTATCAACAATAAGAGGTATACCATGTTTGTGTGCAATATCAGCTAAGCGTGCAATATCAACAATGTTACCCGCTGGATTACCTATTGATTCACAAAATAGTGCTTTTGTATTTTCATCAATCGCTTTCTCAAAACCCTCGTAATCATCTGCACTCACCATACGAACATCAATACCTTGCCTTGGAAAGGTATGTGCAAATAGATTGTAAGTACCGCCATACAGCTGGCTGGTGCTAACGATATTTGAACCTACATGGCAAATACACTGAATAGCATAGGTTATTGCCGCCATACCTGAAGCGACAGCCAGCCCCCCTATACCTCCTTCCATGGCAGCCAATCTTTGCTCAAGTACCGCTGTCGTAGGATTCATGATTCGCGTATAGATATTACCAGGTACAGCTAAATCAAATAAATCAGCCCCATGTTGAGTATCGTCAAAGGTGTAAGACGTTGTTTGATAAATAGGGACAGCCGCCGCTTTTGTTGTTGCCTCAGACTCATAACCATGGTGTAGCGCAATCGATTCCAGTTTCATTTGTGCCTCATTTATATCAGTTGATTTTATTATTAATAACAAAGAGTTAATTATTTACCATCGTGAGATTAGCATATTAGAAAGGGCTGTGGGAATGGATAGATTATGAAGTGTCGTCGTATTAATAAGGGTCTAGACAAGGTCGCTTTAACTTATTCTAATTTTAAAAATACACTCGTACAAAAAGAAATGTTTTTGTATGGAATTAATTCTCAAAGTAGTCAAAAACTGACATTAACAAGTAGCTATAAATCAATACATTTACAACGTTACAATCATGAACTGTCAGTGAAAAAACAACTATGAAATGGCGGTTTATTTTTTAAATTGCAATAAATAACAGTTAGATTTTTAATTAAGATTGAACCTAACCTCAAGCAACTTCCCTAAAAATTGAGGAATGACAAACTTAACGCTCTATGAAATATCATTTGGCTATGTGATAGTTTAATGGCTGTTAAATTGGTTGAGACTTAAATATAAATGAAATACGAATGTATACCAGTAGTCGCCTATATTGCTTGGCCACGACAAAGTGCTGACAATCTACCTCAGCCTGATTTGATCAACAAAGCGCCTATTTAGACGCTAGTGCCTTGTACAATTAATTTGGTGAGTGTAAACCTATTCTATTGCCCTCGGAATCAATAAAAATGGCGAAATATCCAATGTCATCCGCATGGGCCGTTTTGGGAATGATGGTTTTCCCGTTATTCATCACGACTCTATCAAGAATGACTTGAAGGTTTTCTCCCGCATTTAGATATATTGTTACGCCATCTGGCGAAGGTCTGAAACCTTCACCTTTCACGATTACCCCAGTAACCGCTTGTTCTTCATACGGAAGTATACCCATTTCCATACCTGGCATTTCCACTTTCTCAATATTAATGTCTAATATCGCTTGATAGAATTCAATTGCTCGTGAAATATCGATTGCTGGAATTTCAAAAATTGAAAGATAACTATTCATATCTGCTTCACTTTTATTTATGGTTAAATCGCTCTTTTGTCTTTCCATGTCAGCTTTATCTGCGCTATAAGCAAAATGGCTAAATATCAACATAACAAGAGTAAGAGCAAGTCTAGATATTACATTCCTCATATTTCCTCGCAGGGACTCATTAAAATGTATAAACAAGGTTAAACAAACATTGGGAAATGAAATTGTAAAAATGCGACAGATTTAATTTACTTGTAAAAAATTGAAGAGAGGGTCATGTTTTCATTTCCTAAAAATTCTTTTGGAGTGACGCCAGTAAATGCCTTAAAATCTTTGATGAAATGCGCTTGATCGTAATAATCGTGTTGATATGCAATGTTAGTCAGGCTTTCTCCTTCTTCGTTAAGCAACATCTTTAACGCACTTTGTAAGCGAATCAATTTGCCTAATTGCTTCGGGCTAGCGCCTATTTGTTTTACGAACATTCTCTCAAGTTGTCTTCTTTTTGATAAATCGTCTTTGAGAATGTCACTAATTGAAGTACATCCCTTTGTTGCTAAAAGCGTTTCCACGGTTGATCTAACGATGCAGTCAACTCTCACTTGATCACTGAGCTTGTTCAGAAAAAATGACTCGATTATCTCTATTCGTTGTTTTGTATCAGTGGCATGAATGATGTCTTGTTCAAGCTTTTTTGCTAGCTTTTCTTCAAATAACGTATTTATTGGTGTTTCTTTATTTGCCAATGTTCTAATAGGGACAGTGACAAAATTGGCAAAACCATAAGGATAAAAGCGAATTGCAAAAGTATTAACGTACCCTGTTGGTTCTATATAAAAAGGGTCAATCGTTTGACCTAGCACCATAGAGCGAGGTTGAATAATAAAATTATCGTTTGACGTATATCGTTTTATATCATCGCCAAGTATAAAAACCATTTCAATTGTGCCATCAGGAATGATTCGCTGCCTTTGAGCATCTTCTGTTGAAGGAACCTCCAAAGTCCAATAACAACTGATTAGCGATTTCAAATCCAGATGGGGCTCAAAAGTCTGATAGTTCATAAACGGTTTGTTTTTCCTAAGTGATACTTTGAAGTTTTTTATCTAATACGACTATATAAGGTCGTTTAGCTGGTTTTGTTCCTATATTGCCCAAGTTAAGACTATTGCACCTAACTTATCGTATTTAAATTACAGCATATTCATACTATTGGGATAAATATACGACCATACTCAAACACTGTGACCGATAATGTGTGCCAAAAATAAACGCGTACTCTTTATACACTAGGGAGCCTGCGGTTAAGTCACCTCTTATCAGTCTTATCAGAAAAAAGTGTCAAGCAAGGCGTCACTTTGATGTACTTATTATTTGAGGTATGAGGCACCTTTCGAAAAGGGGCAAGCTAGCGTGACGCTTTATTTGAGACCTAAAGGCGTGACCTAAAAGCCTTATCTCTAAGTTTAGGAGCTAATCAATAGAATGACTATTAAGTTGCGCGCCTCGCCTTAAATCTCAGGCATTTTATCCACACGCTTAGGCGGGAGGACTGATTCGCAGGCTCCCTAGCCTTTTAACAACATTAGTATTGAGAACAAAAAAACAATCGCTTCTTAATTATTTTCTGATAGAAAATTGACTCAAATACTAAACAAATATTTTCTAAAAACTAGCTGTAAACCCCAGTTTCTGCTCTATTTTTAAACCAAACTTCCATAAACTCAACAAACTTTGTTAATTTCGGCGGTGTATAATGACGACTAGGATAAAGAACATATAAATTTAATTTGGGTAAATTATTTTCACTCAATAATTCGACCAAATGACCAGACGCTATCTCTTTAGCACACACAAAACTGGGAAGAAGCCCAATACCACTGCCTTGTAATATGGCTTCTCGCAGAAAGATTGTATTATTTGCTTTTATATTGCCCGACACCACAATACCGCCATTAAGTGGCAATTTATTTTTACTGATAGCCAAACTATAAGTAAAAAAATTATGCTGGCTGAGTTGATCAGCACTATTAATGGGGCCATTGGCTTTGAGGTATTGCGGTGTCGTCACTAGGTGCAAACTAAAAGTGGCAATCGCTTTACCTACATAGTTTACATCGATGAAAGAGCTAGAGGCACGAAACCCTATGTCGTAACCCTGGGTAATGAGATCAATGGGATCATCACTTAAATCGACCTCCAGTTCTACTTCTGGATGTTGTGCTGTAAATGCGGCAAAAGCTGAGCCTAAATCGGTTATTCCAAGTGTCATAGGCGCATTAATTTTTAAACTCCCTTTTGGTTGACCTTGCATCTCCTGCACATAATCCTGAGCTTCCTGATGAGAGTTGAGGATCTTACGACAACGCTCTAAATAACCCTGCCCGATTTCAGTTAAATGTATTTTTCGGGTGGAGCGTTGCAGAAGGCGTGCACCAACCATTTGCTCTAGTTTGCCAATATCTTTGCTGATCAGGGAGTTGGAGTAGTTCATCTCTTCTGCTGCTTGCTTGAAGCTACCAGTTTCAGCGATCTTAACAAATAAGGCCATTGATCGTAGGGTATCCATCAGTATTTCCTAAGCTTTAAATTCCAAAATGGAAACTAACTATACACGTACTTGCGGTTTTTCTATCACATTTTCGCCTGTAAGCTAGCCTCAAGATAAAAACACGTAAATACATCAAGTTTAATTGATGAATTGGAAATAAGCAGCCAACGTTAGTCGGCAAACGAAAGAATAGGAATACACAATGAAGGTTTTTACTAAATCAGTCTTAGCGAGTTTAATATTTGTTGCTACGAGCCAAATGGCTGTTGCTGAGAACATCCTGGTCGTTATGTCTGATAAAGACCAGTTAAAGTTAAAAGGGACTGATGTATATCAAACTGGCTTCTACCTAAATGAGTTGATGCAGCCAGTAAAACTTTTGCTGGATGCGGGTCATGAGTTGACTTTTGTTACCCCTAAAGGCTTAGCGCCTACTATGGATAAGGTATCTGACAACGTAATGTTTTTTGGCGGTAATGTCGACGCATTAAAAGAGCATAAAGCATTGCTTGAATCATTGAAGTTGGTAGATCGCGTTGAATCCCCCGTGATCAGTTTAAGCCGAGTAGAACAGATAGGTTATGACCGCTTTGACGCCATCTATGTACCTGGTGGTCATGCACCTATGAATGACTTGTTAAAAGACCAACAAATGGGCACATTGTTAACTCACTTTCATAATAACCAAAAAGTAACAGCTCTCGTTTGTCATGGACCTATTGCTTTGCTGTCAACACTGCCAAATGCCTCACAATTTACCGATTCGTTAGTTGCAGGTAAAGCGACTAAAAAACCACAAGACTGGATTTATAGCGGTTACAAAATGACCGTGTTTAGCAATGCTGAAGAGGAAGCCAGTAAAGGTTGGTTAGGCGGGGGTGAGATGGAATTTTATCCTCAAACAGCTTTAGAATTGGCAGGCGGAGAATATAGTCAAAGCTCGGATATTTGGTATCCAAATGTTGTTATCGACCGTGAATTGATAACAGGTCAAAACCCAGCTTCTGCGGTAAATGTTGCCAAAGCAATTATCAATAAGTTTGATAAGTCATAGCAAAGGGAACTTGGCGTTTCTTATAAAGTACTACTCGCTCATCGCTCTAGCACTTTTGTATGGCGTCGATGAGTAGTTCGACCACGATTCATGAAAAACTAAAAGCATAAACAATGACGGAGAAATAAATGTCTGAGTCTACTTATGAACCACCAAAAGTCTGGCAATGGAATAGCCAAAGTGGTGGCACATTTGCCAGTATTAATCGACCCATCGCAGGGGCTACAAAAGAAGCTGATCTGCCTGTGGGTAAGCACCCTTTACAACTATATTCATTAGCCACACCGAATGGCGTTAAAGTGACTATTTTATTGGAAGAATTGTTAGCACTAAACATAAACGAAGCCGAGTACGACGCCCATTTGATTAACATTATGGAAGGAGATCAATTTGGTTCAGGCTTTGTCCAGGTGAATCCAAACTCTAAAATACCTGCTTTAGTAGATCATAATACTGGTATGAAGCTGCCAATTTTCGAGTCTGGCGCGATAATGTTGTATTTAGCCGAAAAGTTCGATGTTTTTTTACCCAAAGAGCCTTCGCTTAAGGCACAGTGTTTGTCCTGGCTGTTTTGGCAAGTGGGAAGTGCGCCCTATTTAGGCGGTGGTTTTGGACATTTTTACGCATATGCTCCAGAAAAATTTGAATATCCAATAGAGCGCTTTACTATGGAAGTAAAACGACAACTTGATGTGCTTGATCAACACTTGGCTAACAATCAATACATGTGCGGCGAACTATACACTATTGCTGATATGGCTATTTGGCCTTGGTATGGCGCACTCATGCAAAATAAAGTCTATGAAGCCGCAGAGTTTTTACAAACCCATACTTATAAGAATTTACAACGCTGGACTGATGAGATAGAGCAACGAGCAGCGGTTAAACGCGGGATAATGGTTAATCGTACTTGGGGAGAATTAGATAAACAGTTGCATGAACGCCATGAAGCTAGTGATTTTCAATTCAAAACTCAAGATAAATTGGTTAATGTATAATATTCTGTCACTGCATAATTAAAGCTAGAGCGGAAGTTCTATTTTGACCGCTATCCACTTTTCCTCTGCGCCTAAGTGAGCCTTTTTACAGGGCAAGATCAGTTGGCGCAATGTTGGTATTTGAATCGCCATCACTTTCCTAGAAACACTTTAACTATATGAAATTCAATGATGGATACCCTAACAACTTATTGATCTAGTATTAAAGCGTAATTAAATTACAGAATATGGTCGATGTCAGCTTATGCCTGACTAAGGTGTCACCTTAAGCTTATTTCAACAGTTACCGCGTCATTTTTTTAACAAATACCACCACAAATAATGCCAATGTAAAGCTACCAATGAAGGCCTCAATAGCAGCAAGAAGCCGAGATAATCCGAATGGGATTAAATCGCCATAGCCTAATGTGGTAAAGGTCACGACACTAAAATATAGGCAGGTTAATAACTGCATTAAATTTTCTGTAAAGCTGTGTTCTGTTCGCCATCTCATGACTTCGCCACCATCATGTACGCCAATGACAGTATATAAAAGCCCAAACGTCAAAATTGCAATAAGCGAAAACATAACAACTCTTATGGGGCGTTCACCATAACCACAAAACATATCCACGATTTTAGAATAAAATCGTTTGGTTGAGAAAAAAGGCATCTGGTATCGTCTCATCACCATTTCACGCTCAAAAAAGTGACCCGAGGTTTCAAACAGTCCCGCCTGCTCACTGGCCTTTCTTAAATTACGGTAAATTTCTTCAGATTGTTGCCAGTAATCGAATTTTTCAGAGGTTAACTTAGCTTCCCTTGCCATTCGCTCTTGAATTATTTCGCGCCCCCATGTCGCCCCCTCTAATCGTGCACCTTCAAGCCTGACGCCCAAAAGGTTACAACCTTCAAATTTGGCACAATGTAAGTTTGCGTACCTAAGGTCTGCTTTCATCAAAGAAGTCCCTTTCAAATTACACGCAAACATATGAGCTTCTTTCATATTAGCCCGATACAAATCAGCATCATTCAATTGATAACCGTCTTTATGGCCGCCATGCACTAAATTAATACCTTCAAGATTGGCTTTTCGTAATTGAAACCCCGTCATTGGAAAGTCATCTTTAGCCCTTTGCTCCAATAAATACGTTAAATTCTCTTCTATTTTTAATGCATCATTATGCCAATAGCATAGATGCTGATCATGCTCTGACTGATGGTGACAGGGAATGCCACTTTGGCTGGTATAATTACATTTGCTCATAGGCAAAGTGTAGGTAGGTTTTAAGATAAGCTAGAAAAATTTTATAAAAAATTACAAATTCAAATGGACTGTAATGTTTTTTTTAATGTCTGGTTTATTAATGCACTATCATTTTTAGTTCTAGGTCAGAGAAACGTCAAAATTCTCTAACCCTAAACTCAATTCGGCATTTACTAAGCAATAAACTTATTATCATTCATATCAAGTTGTGACATAAACGGATCACTTGCTACTTTTAATATTGGATTCACTAAGCCTGCAATCGCATGCTGAACATAATCACCCTTAAGTTTTTCAATTAATTCCAACTTAAATACATCATCAACAAAATCAATATCACTTAATGAGCAATAACACACATCTTGAGTCCGGGTATTATAAAAATAATAGATTTGATGATTATGATCGCCAACACTTGACCACTGAGTTTCAGATACTTTAATCCCTTTTTTATTTGGTAGTACAAAACTCAATGGAACAGAGGTATTGGCTGCTATAGAACGAGATTGAGCAATAGACTCTGCCATCGATTCTGCTTCTGTAAGGTTATCCAAATAAAATGATGCTCGTTGAAACCTATCAGTTGGGAAAGGGCCACCAGGGATATTTAACGTTGGGAAAGGATTATCTTCATTCCATTGCCAACGTGCTGACATATTTAATAGGATTTGAGTGTCATAATCGGGCTGATTTGTCATAACTTTGAAGTTATCACTGTGAAAAACATTATAAATACCATTTTTCACTTCAATGACCGCTGAATCACCATATATATCTGAAACAGCTAAATGCAGTAACGCTTCTGTTTCAGTTCCGGGGATATAAGTATTCATTAGCTGGATTTTTAAGGCACTATCATCAGCAAATTTATCGACAACATCACTCACATATTGACAGGTATCTAATACATATTGCACCCATCTTGTCACATCAAGTTGCTTATCAAAGGAAGCAAAACTCGATTGATAACAGGCATTTGTATCAAATAGTGCATTCGCAACAAGACCCTCACTATTAATACCCTCACTTGCCGCTAACGCATCCCCTTCCCCTATCATTGAGATAATAGATGAATATTGAGACACCCAGGTAAGGGTTTTATTTGTTAGCTTAGTACAGCCCGCTTTATTTAAGTTCTTGTTAAAACAGAATAGGCTGGTAGCTAGAGGGGTCTGCCAGTCCATATTTCTAGCAGTTGTTAGGAAGTCATTAGTAGCATTATTGAATACGCGAGTGCACATAAGCAGTCCTTTAATTTATTAGATTTTGCTTACAAAACCGATAAAACCGAGACTACATCCCTAAGATTACAAAGAATATTACCGAATATTACATTCCAAAATAATGAAATTTATCTTTATAAAACAGTAAAATAACGCAGCTTTAATGCATGAAACACTAAAAGTGAGCGTTATTATAAACTTACGTATTGTTAATGACATTTCAAAAAAAACGAGCTTATAATAAGCTCGCTTCTTTGCAAACACCTTTTCAGATTACAAACATGTTTTAGAAAAACGCTCTATTCCGGCCTGAGCACAACTTTGGTCCTGATTTGGCGCACCAGAACTCACACCAATCCCTCCTACCACTTCACCATTAACACTGACAGGCAATCCACCACCAACGATACATAGACGACCACCTAACCCTGTATGGATACCAAACAAATGATTATCAGCACCTGGGATACAGGCTTCATTATATTCATGGGTTCCTTTGCGAGCTGAGGCTGCAGTAAACGCCTTATCTTGCGCTAAGGTAATACTATGCACTTTCCCACCATCCATTCTTTCAAACGCTATCAAATTGCCCGATTCATCTGTCACAGCAATACACATAGGAACACCGATTTCAGAGGCTTTCTCGACGGCTCCTGCTATTAGTATGCTAGCATCAGCTTGACTCAGTCTATTAATTGTTAACATTGCTTCTTACTCCTAAATACAAAAAAATAAAAAAAAGAATACGGTTTTTGTTGAATAAAAAAATAACAGCGTATTACAGTTCGAAGCCTATTAACGGTTTACATAAAAATGTAATTGATACTAGTCACATAAATTGCAAACCATTAATTTTATTAAGTATTTTTACTCTGGGCTATAACCCAACTCAGCAGAAATCGCATTACCTGCTTCGATCAAATCAGCCTTCCATTCATCTTTTCTACGATCAATTGGTGCCGATAAGGATAAACCTGCGGTAATACCACCGGAGCGGTCATAGAGCAAAACACCTATGCAGCCAACGTCGATTTCTGCTTCTTCATTGTCAAACGCATAACCTCTATCGACACACGCCATACACTCATCATAAAGTGCTTCATATGATGAAAAAGTATTCCTGGTATAAGCGGGTAAATTTGTTCTCTGCTCATAACTACGAATACCATCTTCGCCGCTCATGCCCAGCATCAGCTTACCAACACCCGTTACATGCAAAGGTGCTCGTGAACCGACGACTTGCTGTACATGCATCATTCTATTGGGTGTTACCTTCTCCAAATAGATAACCACATCACCTTCTCGAATCGTTAAGTTAATGGTTTCACCCACTTTATCTCTTAACTTCTCCATGTAAGGCATAGCAACAGCACGTAAATCGACTTCAGAATGTTGGCGATTACTTAACTGTAATAGCCTTTGTCCAAGACGATATTCGCCACCTGTATCTCGATCAACAAACTTATTATCGATTAAAGAATGCAAAATTCGATACGCTGTTGAAGGGTGAAGATTAGTATCCGCACTCAAAACCTTAAGCTTAACTGGCTTGGTATAGCGTGAGATTGCATCAAGCAGTAATGCCGCTCTATCAATGACTTGTATTCTTGATTCTGGTTTTACTTTATTCATAAAACTTACCATTCTCTCAAACTGAACATTGCTAAAGAATATAAGGCTAAAAAACAATAAAAACCATATAACGAATGAAATAATTACACTTTCACATTATGAAAACAGCAAAAACCAACATTTATAAAATTAAATACTTATATATCAGATAGTTAAAAAATTTCTTTTAAAAAAAACCTCGTTTTCACATTATGAAACCTCATCGCATTGCGGAATTACAATTAAATTTATAAGGTAAATGCATACCAACAAACACCGCAGCTAAATTGCGCTGTTTTAAATTTTTACATGAACCTTATGGAGTAGTTTCCTATGTCCGAACAAAACCCGGTTTTCATCCCTGGTCCGACTAATATCCCTAATCGCCTTTTAAATGCGATGCATATTCAAACTCAGGACCACAGATCACCAAACTTTGTACAAACACTGACTCCTGTACTTGAAGGTTGCAAAAAAGTATTTGGCACCACGACAGGCGAAGTGATCACCTTCCCTTCTACTGGTACTGGCGGCTGGGAAGCAGCAATTAGCAACACCTTGTCAGCAGGCGACAAAGTTCTTATCGCTCGATACGGCATGTTTTCTCACCGCTGGATTGACCTTTGCCAACGTCACGGCCTAGAAGTTGTTGTGATTGAATGCCCTTGGGGTGACGGTGCACCTGCTGATCTTTTCGAAGAAGCATTAAATGCCGACAGCAATCACGACATTAAAGCAGTACTAGTTACTCATAATGAAACAGCAACCGGTGTACGCAGTGATATCGCAGGCGTTCGTAAAGCAATAAACAACGTTAACCACCCTGCTATGTTATTTGTTGACTGTGTAAGCTCTTTGGCTTCTATGCCTTTTGAAATGGACGCTTGGGAAGTTGATATTGCGATTTCAGGCTCTCAAAAAGGCTTCATGCTAACAACAGGCATGGCTATTTTAGGTGTTAGCCAAAAAGCATTAGCTAAAATGGAAACGGCTAATTTACCGCGTACATTCTTTGACTTCAGAGACATGATGGCGGCAAACACAAACGGCGGTTTCCCTTATACACCACCACTTCAATTGATCTACGGCATGAAAGAAAGTTTGAACATGTTATTTGAAGAAGGTCTTGAAAATGTTTATGCACGCCATTTCCGTTTAGCAGAAGGCGTACGTCAAGCAGTTGCAGCATGGGGCCTAAAATTATGTGCAAACACGCCAGAACTTGCATCTGACAGTGTTAGTGCGATTTATGTTCCAGAAGGTTTTGACAGTAACGCATTAACAGCACATGCATTTGATACTTACGGCGTGTCATTCGGTATCGGTCTTGGTGAAATGAACGGTAAAGCATTCCGTATCGGTCACCTAGGCTCTTTGACTGATGTAATGGTGCTATCTGGTTTAGCAACTATCGAAATGGCGATGGCTGACCTTGATTACCCTATCCAATTGGGCTCTGGTGTTGCCGCTGCTCAAGAATATTTTCGTAAAACAGCTAAAAAAACCAACGCCTAAGTGCGTTGGTCTTTAATTCGATGAATTGCGAGGTAAACATGAGTTCTGAAGAAAATTTAGTAATTCCTACTTATGACGACGTAATCGCCGCTCATGAGAGAATCAAGCCCTACATCCATGAAACACCGATTCTGACATCAACGCGTTTGAACGAACAAACCGGTGCAGAATTATTCTTTAAATGCGAAAACTTGCAAAAAGCGGCCGCCTTTAAAGTACGTGGTGCATCAAATGCAGTGTTTGGTCTGACAGATGAAGAAGCAAAGATTGGTGTTGCAACACACTCTTCTGGTAACCATGCACTTTCATTGTCTTATGCAGCAGGTCAACGTGGCATTCCCGTTACGGTTGTTATGCCTCGCACAGCACCTCAAGCGAAAAAAGACGCGGTTATTGGCTATGGCGGCATCATTGTAGAATGTGAGCCATCGACGAGTTCACGTGAAGCAACATTTGCCGAGGTTGTGGCTAAATCAGGCGCTGACTTTGTTCACCCTTACAACGACCCTCGTGTTATCGCAGGTCAGGCAACATGCTCTAAAGAATTATTGAGTCAAGTAGAAAACCTAGATGCCGTCATCGCCCCAATTGGTGGTGGTGGAATGATATCAGGTACTTGCCTTACTATTTCTAACATAGCACCAGACGTTAAAATTTATGCTGCTGAACCATTAAACGCTGATGATGCAGCACGCTCTTTTAGAGCAGGACACATCATTGCTGATGATGCACCAGAGACCATTGCTGACGGCTTAAAAGTTCCTTTAAAAGATTTAACTTGGCACTTTGTTAGCAATCATGTCACTGACATTTTAACAGCGACAGAAGATGAAATTGTTGATGCCATGAAGCTTGTTTGGAAAACGATGAAAATTGTCATTGAACCAAGCAGTGCAGTGCCATTGGCAACGATATTGAAAAACCCAGAAGTATTCAAAGGTAAGCGAGTTGGCGTCATCATTACAGGTGGTAACGTTGACTTAGATAAACTTCCTTGGCTTAAAAACTAATTTAATTTAAATAAAAAAATTGTTTTAACTCAAGCGCTTTCCGCTCATCAAGCTTGAGTTAAATCACTAAATAACTCCTATAGGGGAATAAAAATGACTACATTAGAAAATTTAGAAGTTGGTTTTGATGTTCCTGCATTGCCAGGCATGGACGTAGCAGACATTCAAACACCTTGCCTAGTTGTTGATCTTGACGCACTAGAAAAAAACATCAAAACAATGGGCAACTATGCTAAAGAAATGGGCGTACGCCATCGTGTACACGGTAAAATGCACAAATCTGTTGATATCGCCCTTCTTCAAGAAGAACTAGGTGATAGTTGCGGTGTTTGCTGTCAAAAAGTGTCTGAAGCTGAAGTATTTGCTCGCGGTGGCATTAAAGATGTATTGGTTTCTAACCAAGTACGTGATCCTGCTAAAATCGACCGTCTAGCACGCTTGCCTAAACTTGGCGCACGTACTCTTTGCTGCGTAGATGACATTGAAAACGTAGCTGAACTTGCTGCTGCTGTTGCTAAACATGACACTCAAATTGAATGTCTTGTTGAGATTGATTGTGGTGCTGGTCGTTGTGGTGTGGTTGCAGGTCAACCTGTTGTCGATATCGCAAAAGCAATCGCAGCGACTCCAGGCCTAAAATTCTCTGGCATCCAAGCATACCAAGGTGCAATGCAGCACATGGAAAGCTACACAGAACGTAAAGAAAAAATTGAAATTGCCGTTGAAATGGTTGCTCGTTCTATTGAGATGCTTAAAGCAGAAGGCCTAGAGTGCGATATCGTTGGTGGTGGTGGTACTGGGTCTTACTATTTCGAAGGTACATCAGGTGTATTTAATGAATTACAGTGTGGTTCTTACGCTTTCATGGATGCTGATTACCAGCGCATTCACGATGAAAACGGTGAGCGTATTTCTGAATTCGAAAACTCTCTTTTCATCCTTACGTCTGTAATGAGCCACACTAAAACTGATCGTGCTATCTGCGATGCAGGTCTTAAAGCACAATCTGTTGATAGTGGCCTTCCTTATATCTTTGGTCGTGACGATGTTGAATACATCAAATGTTCTGATGAGCATGGTGTAATTTCTGATCCAACAAATGCCCTTAAAGTGAATGACAAACTAAAACTTGTTCCTGGTCACTGCGATCCAACTTGTAACGTTCATGACTACTATGTTGGTATTCGTAACGGTAAAGTTGAAACACTATGGCCTGTTTCTGCACGTGGTAAAGCTTACTAATAGCAGACACCTTACCCGCTGACATCCTACCTGTCAGCGGGTTTATTACATTACTTGGAGTATCATTTATGAGCACTGAAAATAAAGGTGTATCTATCGTTTCTGAAGAAACATGCCAAGAAGTTGTCGGTCGCCCTGAAGCTTTTACTGCTGTTGAAAATGTTTTCGCAGCTATGGCTAAAAAAACCGCATACAACTTCCCTGTTGTACGTGAAGCTATCGGCCATGCAGATGCTTTATATGGTTTCAAATCTGGTTTTGACCGTGACGGCATGGTACTTGGTGTTAAAGCCGGTGGTTACTGGCCTGGCAATGCGCAACAAGGCATTACCAACCATCAATCTACTGTGATTTTATTTGAACCTGATACTGGTAAAATCAAATCACTTGTTGGTGGTAATTATCTGACTGCCGTTCGTACTGCCGCCTCATCGGCTGTTTCTATTGCGCACCTTGCACGTAAAGATGCCAAAGTATTGGGTATGGTTGGTGCAGGTCACCAGTCAACATTCCAACTACGTGCTGCCGTTGAACAAAGAAATTTTGAGAAAGTTGTGGCGTGGAACTTCCACCCTGACATGCTCCCTAACCTTGAAAAAGTCTGCATTGAACTTGGCTTACCTTTCGAAGCCGTTAGCCGTGAAGAACTGGGTGCTCAAGCAGATGTCATCATCACGATTACATCTGCATTTGAATCCCTAATGCAAAAAGACTGGATCAAACCAGGCACTCATATTGCTTGCATGGGAACAGATACTAAAGGTAAACAAGAAGTAGACGCTGACTTATTAGCGGCTGCAACAGTGTTTACCGATGAAGTTGCTCAGTCAATTTCATTAGGTGAAGCGCAACATGCTGTTGAGTCTGGCCTAATCCAAGTCAGCGATATTACGCCAATCGGTGAAGTCATCAATGGCACTCACCTTGGCCGTACTTCTGAAAGCGAAATCACCTTGTTCGATGGAACAGGTGTTGGCCTTCAAGATCTAGCCGTTGCCTCAGTTGCTGCTGACTTAGCAGAAGCTCAAGGTAAAGCTAAATTTATCGATTTATAGGAATCTATAAATCGATAGGTGAGCTCCATTAGGTAGGAATACATTCCTACCTAGACTCACCCTAGTGTTGACTGTCTTATCCAATTTTATTTCCCTTGGCTACTGTGCGTCGAATTTTGTAGCAATTACGCCCACTTATGAGTGGGCTTTTTTTCGCTTTAAAACACCAAGTGATATTCAAGATAAATTAATTATCTTAAATATCATTTTTAACTTAACATCACCGCTAGGCACCCGAAATGCAAACAATCGCAAGACAAAGAATGAAAGCCCAATTATCAAGCCCAGAAATAATGGTCTGCGCTTCAGTATTTGACCCGCTATCATCAAGAATGGCTGAAGAGATTGGCTTTAAGCTTGGGATTCTTGGAGGCTCTGTCGCCTCGTTAATTTCACTTGGCGCTCCTGATATCAACCTATTAACCTTAACCGAACTTGCAGCACACGCTAAACGCGTTTGCCAAGCATCCAATTTACCTGTCATAGTAGACGGTGATAATGGTTACGGTAACGCCCTCAACGTCATGCGTACGATTGAAGAGCTGGAGTATGCCGGCGCGTCTCTTATCACAATTGAAGACACTATTTTGCCATGTCGCTTTAAAGAACCCGCATTAAGCCAAATCAGCCTTGAAGAAGCCAAACTCAAACTCGAAGCAGCCGTTACCGCTCGAAAAGACACCAACCTGTCTATCTTCGCCCGTACCCACGCACTTAACGAAGGCAACAATGAGGATATGCTAGAGCGCATAAAAGCATATGCTTCGACGGGCATTGATGGCATTTGTATTTTTGGTATTAGTGATAAATCGACACTAAAACAGGTAAGCGAAGCAACCAAATTACCTCTTATGCTGATCAGCTATGGTGATCCAGACTTAGGCACTGAGGAAGAACTAATCAAACAAGGCGTTCGTATTCGCCTTAATGGACATCATGCCTACGAGGAATCGGTGAAAGCAAGCTATCAATCCTTATTAAAACTGCATCAAGGAAGTAATTATATTGCGAAGGATGTAGACGCTAAAGCCCTGATAAAAAGACTGTCGAAGGCAGATGATAAAGACAAACAAACACAAGAGTATATTTACCCTTGATAGAATAAAAAAAGGCTTTAAATAATATTTAAAGCCTTTTTAGATAACTCACTCACATGAATAACTAACTTAAGAATAAATTTTTATTGGCGTATTCTTCTTTTTCACGCAACTTCATACCACCCATTATTTGAATATCAGTGGAATAAAAACGAATTTCCCCTGTTCTTCTTTCAATAACCTGAGGCATTTGTTCTGGTAAAGGATAAGCATCTAAAAACTGCTTTCTAAAACGGTATATTTGGATATTTATATGATTTTCATTTTGCCCTAACATCTTACATAAGAGATCTTTATCTAACCAACCACACTCGGTAAGACTCATACCAAAAGCTTGATCTTCTTGAAACTTACGCGCCAACATAAGCACCAAATAATGGTGATTTCTAAGCCCTAGGTCCACCTCCCTCTCATCCAACATTAACTTGATAGAGACATGCTCTTCGTTTTGACTAACATCAAAGTTAAATGCAACCTTTTTAGGTGCTAGTGCGATACTGTCAGCCATATAACTGGTTTCGATACTGGTTTCACCATCAACAAACTTCCATTGCTTGTCGTAGCTACCCACTTTATCACCCATTTTAAGCTCATAGGGACCCGTATCATTTTCGCACATCCATAAGCCGCGAGCGCTTTGATAGATAGCAACCTCAGGATTATCTTCTGACGGTAAAACATTAATACCATTCAAATATATCACGGGCAAGCCTTTAGTTAATGGCAATAACATACTCGCAGGCGGTGTCAGATCCTTTACATACCAAGGTGATACATCTAGGCCTCCAAACTGTATTTCATCATTTAAATTGATACGTGTTTTTTCACCCCGAACCAATTTATTACCATTAATGAAAGTACCATTTGTACTAATGTCTTGTAACATCCAACCTTCGCCATCCCATATTGCAACGGCATGAGTTCGTGACGCCTCTGGCTGACTCAATTCTGTTTCAGTCGTCGGGTGGCGACCAAAAATATGCTGAGGCTGTATGATGACCTGGTCACCTGTACTGCCATTAATTAGAATTGCCATACCCTTATTCCTCATCCTTAAGATTCATTACTGTATCAACGCCTTCGAATCGACACCATTACAGATAATTACAGAATTTACATAAAGCCCATAAATATAATTTATATGTATAAGGCCTGTTGATTGATTGATTGTTCAGTATTCGCCAGTTTAAAGTGACCCATGATTAATGGCGCCTGGTAGAGGCGCTCATTAGCAAATTGCGGCCATATATGGCACAAACCAGGTACGAAAACTTTGGCTGTAAATAACGGTATATGCGCTCGACTATAGTTTAATACTAATGTTTCCATATTTTTTTCGCTTAACCGTGTAACAATTGACGAAATATCGTCTTTAATATCCGAACTTGGCTCAACTAAATAGTCAATATGATTTGCAGTTTGGGATCCGTATAAATACTCACCCTCCTCTATTTCATCAAAATCAAAAGGAGCTGCATTCTGATCACGTATTGGAATTAACTGACACAGTTCAGTTAACGCCCTTTGAGCAGCCATTTCCGGAATCAAATGACACCCAAAGCCCATTACCAAACCACCAGTGCTTTTATTTTTACCAAATGCAGCCATAACGGGAACACCAATATCAGATGTTAAATCTAAAACCCAATAATCATGACCCGATTCATCATCAGGACTTAAGCATTGATCTAGTTTTGAGAGGTTATCTGAATTAACCCTATTGATATCAAATACAGGGCAAACTAGCTTGTTATACCACCAGATAGCCGTTGCATCTCGTTCAATCAATTCGAAAAGAGCCTGCAAAATAGCTTCTTCTAATGTATTGCCCGCCGCACACCCATTAGAGTGCCAGCGCCCATATTCATCATCAGTGTAAGGTGTATTACTAAAACATTGAGCTAATGGAATATGCACATGTTCATTATTAGTTAATGACCAAGTCGGTAACCAATATATAGATTCATCAGAATAAGACTTTGCCGCTTGTTTTAGTTTTGAATCTGGATGCGATGCTGAATTGAATTTTTGATACTGGTTATGGCTATAAGGCACTAATGCCTGGAAATCATATGTTCGATAACCTTTTAGATTCATCTGCGAATTTGTCGCATTTAGGCGCGTCACATCCGCCTGATACAAAGCTGAGTACCTTTCTATCGCTTCAGATAATGCACTGGCTTTTGACTGCTCATGACTAACACCTTTACCCAAGCAAATTTGTACAAAACTATTTCGATCAAACTCATTAACTTCTGACTTATTATTAGTTTTGAAGAAACCCGTACGATAAATCTTTATAGGCGATTCAGGGTTTTCACCAATCACTTCAAGGTGGTTAATCACACCTGTAATAGGACTAACCAGAGGCATTAATTTTTCAACCGTTTGAGCCGCCGAAATATTTCTTGAACCACCATCGATATTAAAATGACTAATACATGATGATAACAATATAGGAGCTTCGACCTGCTCAGAAAAAACCAAATCATTGTCTAATGCAAGGTTAATAGAATGTGACTCATACTGCCCACTAGCAACACGATAAACGCTTAAGGCCTTATCCTGGCCTAGTGCAGCCAACTGCTTGATTAACATCAGCTCAATAGCCTTTAAACTCCCTTGAGGTAAAGTTTTCACTAATTCAAAGGGGTAAGCATGACAACTATCGGGATAACATATTTCTAACATTTTGCGGACGGGTTGATTTTCAAGCAGCTGTTTTTGCAGAGCTATAAAAAGCTTAATATCATTAGGACCAAAGATTGGACTAATACTAATGGCATCCCCTGTAAACTTAATCAGGATAAAATTACCATTATTAATATTGCCAGCTATTCTGCTATCTAAAAAATCATCAACAACAAAAACCTGTAATGCTAAACAATCAGACGGGTATGTTTTAAATAGGTCATTTTCAGTCAGCAAAGATTCAAAATCCATTAACAGATTTGTATGACTTTGACTAAAAGAGCACAGTGAAACGACACCCTGCAACCTACCTTCATCAAAACGATGAATATAAGGTAAACTTTTAAAATTTGGTTGTACGAATTTTTCTTTTGAAGGAGAACCCTCAATAAGCCCCATTTCTTGTAATTTGTTTATTTGATAAATGAATAAAGATGAGGTCTCATCCATTGTTGCTTTAGTTGCCAAGATGTCATCTACCGAACGAATTCCATCAAGTTCGTTAACAAATGGAAATTGCGTTTGTGGCAGTAAAAGCTGCTGCCCAGAGGACAGCAGCAAGACATCTTTGTTTTTCAATACATAGACATTAAATTGACTATGCCAGTGATAAACACGAGATGAAGTTTCCATGAAATCAGTCAACCTCAGCTAAACAGTTTGTTTCTTTACTTAATGCAGACTCATTTTTATGATTTTCGAAGCCATAAAAAACTTTGGCATTATTTTCAAGCAAATCAACTAGTTCGTATTCTGTTAATTCAGGCAATTGTAACTGCACATCTTCAATCGAAAACTGAGAGTGATCAGGATGCGGAAAGTCACTTCCATAAATTAACTTTTCATGCCCTATTATATTTATTACATCACGAAGGCAAGGTTCACCAAGCTCAAATCCAACCCAACATTGCCTTTTAAAATATTCAGAAGGCAACATTTTAATATTTTCGCATGTTAAACTTTTAAATTCAGGGTAACAAATATTATCTAAACGCCACAACCAGTGAGGCACCCAAGATGCACCCGCCTCTAAGAAAGCAAATTTAAGCTTCGGATGACGCTCTAAAACTCCTGACTGCAATAATGACAAAAATGCCATTTGAAGTTCTATTGGATGTGAACAAGCATGCAGCGAAAAATGATCAGTAAATCTATCACTTCCGGCTGTTTGCAACTGAGCATGAGTTCCTCCATGTAAAGAAACTGCTATGTTATTTTCTTCACATCGCTTCCAAAACTCATTGTAATCAGAATGCCCTAGTGTTTTACCCAAGATCATTTCAGGCCTAACAACTATAGCTTTCCAACCGTTTACAATCACTTGATTCAATTGAAATAACATATTGCCTGTATCGTGACGACTAATTAAAGCAATAGGAAATAATCTATCAGGGCAATACGAGCAATAATCTTTTAACCAACTATTATAAGCTTGGGCATATGCAAGAGATACTCTACTAGGTAGTAACTCGTTATTTACAATAAATGAAGCAAAAGTTGGCTGAATACTAGCCCAATCAACGCCAGATTCATCCATACTTTCAATTTGAGTATCAGGCTGTATTGCCTTTATTCTCTCAGATTGATTATTATGCCCATCTAAACAAGCAAGTTGAAGACTTTCATCCCAGTGCCTTAAAGTATCGTGATTACCAATTTTATAAATTGGAGGTAAAGTCACATCTGCCTTCTCACCTAATCGATAAACTCTATCAACTCGTTTGTCATCTGTATCAAATAATATGTTAATAGGAAACTCTTTATAAATTTCCTCATCAACATAATCAATCCACATTTGAATTGGCTCTATCACATGACGATCTGCATCATAAAATCTGAATTCTTTCATAATAATTACGCACACGTAAATGGATAATACATACCGCAAGCATTGTATGAGCCAAGAGCAACAATTTTCATTTTCTCTTCAGAAAAGTCAGAGTTACCTGCTGGAGCAACCGGATAATTTAAAAGCACTTTATTATAAAGGTTGTCCCATTTCTTCTGGCTATCATTCCAACTTGCTTTGTTTTCAGAACTAGATGAGTGGACGAAAGTGATTTTAAAATTCCATGGATTATTAAAACCAAAGAAACTACTTAATGCTTCAACGCCATTTTCTACTAATAGTGATTCAAAATTTGGTTTGTTTGTTTCATTATTTTTAGGGTCTACATCCTTAGTAGCCCAACATAAAGCAATTGCCTGTAATAAAACACACCCAAAATTTGTAAAATCTTCATCGATTCCATCTGCTGAAGATTCATCTTTTTCTTTATTAGCGTCCAAACCTAGTATTGTTGGAAACATTTGATTATAAGTAGCTAACGCTTCTGCATAGTCTTTTTCATCTGTTGGTGCTGGAGGTAAATTAACAACAAAACCATCATCAGCACCGAACCAACCTGCAGTTGGCCCCGGCATCCATCTAGTTTGTGTATTGAAACCTGAAACATCTTTGCCTTCTCTTGTTATTATTTTAACTTGAGCAGACCAAGGTAGCTTTTTACCCTCAGGTAAAAGCTTATTAAATTCTTCCCAATCCAAAATATTTTCTTTTGAACAAAAACTATCTTGATAGGAAGGATCACTCCACGCTTTTGCAATTGCTTTAATATATCCAGATCTAAATCTCACTAGAGAATCAGAAGACGCAGAGTAACCAGAGACAACAGTAGCCATAACAATATCCTTATTAATAATTTATTTTATTTTTGAATTTCAAGTAATCTAAATTAGATTTCTTGAACATTGATATCAAATTTCTATCTTTCGATAGAAACATTGATTTTTTATAATGAAACTCTAAAACTTCTTCGCATTCATTATTCAATGACAGACAGTTAGCCAACTTTCTATACAATTCAGATTCATAAATGTATTCTCCATATTCTTCACAATAGGCTAAACATTCTTTAATTTTCTTTTCAGCATTTACATAGTCTTTATTTTCGATCAAAGCTTCAACAGAAAGAGCTGCGTAGTAAGACATTGTTGTATTACATGAAATATGTTTCAAATTATTTATTTCGCATTCGTATTTTTCTATATCCAATTCTTTTATTGACCAAAGTCTTATCAAATTTGCATATCCAACATAAGCAGGAAATTCATATTTTTTTGCGATATAAATTAATCTTTCTGTGAATGCATTAGCATTTTTTCTATCATTAGAGTATTGAAAGATAATACTGCAATATAGAAGTGCAATACATACTGAAGGAATGTGATTTATATCCTCACTCCACCTTATTGCCTCTTTTGAAGACCGTTTAGACTTATCAAGTTCACCTTTATTCCAGTATAGAATTGCAAGCATTGATTTAGACCAAACCAAAATATCTATACCAAAAAACGAAACAGAACCAACCATATTATGTTTCCCATAAATATTTACAGCTCGCTCAAAAAGCTTTTCTGATTCTTTTGCATTTCCTTGGTTATAAGCCATAAAACCTTGCATAACACTCATAACAAGATTCAAATGAATACTTGTATTTTTTTCTTGTATTTTTTTAAACAAAGAGTCCAATTTTATTATTTGCTTTTTATTACCGCCAACATAATAATAACTAAAACATGAAGCTAGAGATAAGAGCACTTTATATGAAAACTGTTCAGGCTTAAGTTTATTAAATATTTCATAGGATAGCTTTATTCTTTCATAAACCTCATTATGTCCCCAGCCTAATTTAAGCATAAGAGCTTGTATATATACTCTATTGTTTTCCAAAAAATACTCAACGTTATCACCTTCACTAGAATCTAACCATGAATCGACTAATAAGCATTGATTAACAGCTTCGTTTACCATAAAACGTTCTAGGTATCTCTCAGAAGAAAGTAATCCAAATTTAATTGCTTCTACAAAGTTTTTTGACAAGGAATAATGATATGAAATCTTCTCATAGTTCAACTTTTTAGCTGGATCGTTAATTAAATATCCAGCTATCTTCGAGTGGGCTCTGATTTTCATAGTAGAGTCCATAAATCCGTAAACAGCATCCCTTACTAGTGCATGTTTAAAAATATATACATCACCATCAACCATTCTTTGTTTATATATAAGCTCTTTTGAAATTAAATCTATTAAATCTATTTGAATTTCTGAAAGGTTTTTTGAGGATACATTAATTAATATCTCAGCATCAAATTCTCGACCTATAACTGCAGCTATTTGAGCTGTTTCTTTTGATTGGTTCAGCCTATCAATTTTTTGCTGTAAAGATTCAAGTAGCGAATCAGGAATGCTATTAATTGAATCATCTCTTACAAAATCGACAACTCCGTTAAGGTGATGAACTACGCCTCTATTTATCATCATGCTTACCAATTCTTCAATGAAAAGAGGAATGCCATCAGTTCTTTTCGTAATTGCAAGGTTAACTTCTTCAGAAATGTTATTTTTAGAGAACAATTCCTTAATAAATAATTTTATTTTGTAATTATCAAACCCCGTAATATGTATGTTTTCCCCACAAGTCTTAGATATGTTTCTAGGGACTATCTCACGAGAGGTACTAATCACCATACTCTTACTTTCAATATAGCTTTGATTATTATACATATATTCTAAAAACTCTAAACTTGTAGGGTCAGACCAATGCATATCCTCAAATAATAACAATGTTTTATTACTTTCATATTCAGAAGTATTTTCAATTAGTAGTATAACTAACAGATCAAATAATATTTTTTTCTGTGCATCCGCACTCAATACGCTTAGTGACATTGTATTTGGGATTGGAAGGTTTAACCAAATCAGCAATAAAGGAAGTGATTTTTTTTCATCAATTATTTTTGAAGACTCTATAACAGCCAAAATTTTATTGATAAAAGCATTAATATCACTTTCAACTGAAAAATTATTTAAATCAAACTTATTCTTTACTATGGTTAAAATCGGATACAAGCCACTATATTTATGCTCAGGTAAACACTGGCACATATACTGTTGAAAATTACTGGCTATTCCTCTTACTTCATAAATCAATCTTGATTT
>Ga0209395_1001180_pt1 | contig 37252 bp, 35 predicted proteins | sample GOMGulsemesocosm_3_FD_184635 | JGI IMG/M metagenome (GOLD analysis project Ga0209395, IMG submission 184635) | Methane-oxidizing microbial communities from mesocosms in the Gulf of Mexico - GOM9D Gulf of Mexico (SPAdes) (version 2) | ecosystem: Environmental > Aquatic > Marine > Cold seeps...
AAAACTTTGGCGAATCAAAATATTTGGCTTCCGGCCAGAAATGCACCAGGGTGCCGGTATTGCGCTTGCCGACGGTATCAATTTCATGCAATTCTTCGGTTTTATCACCACTGGCAAAACCAATACGGTACTTTTTACCATCGCGTTTGATTTCCACACTAAGGCGATAGGACAGCGCATTTACCACCGACACACCGACACCGTGCAAACCACCGGAGAACTGATAGTTCTCATTGGAGAATTTCCCGCCAGCGTGCAAACGCGTCAGGATCAGCTCAACACCACTGACGCCTTCCTCGGGGTGAATATCCACCGGCATGCCGCGGCCATCATCGGACACCGATAACGAGCCGTCATTATGCAGCTCGACATCAATACGTCTGGCAAACCCCGCCATCGCTTCATCGATACTGTTATCAATGACTTCCTGCGCCAAATGGTTAGGCCGCGTAGTTTCCGTGTACATGCCCGGACGCCGTTTAACCGGATCAAGCCCGCTCAGTACTTCAATGGAGTCCGCGTTGTAGGTACCTGTACTCATAACTGTAGAAAACTCTCGGGTTAACTAGGGGTTTGGGGAACACTTAAGCCTGAAAATTGCAGGATTTGGGGCACCACTTTGTCAAAGTCATCATAACCGTGCGAACCGCCCTGCTCGATCACCAACTGCGTATCGCTGTATTTTTCAGCAGCATCTCGATAATCCAGTGTTTCATCGGCCGTTTGCAACAACACCAGATAACGTTGCGGCTGGCTAAGCTGTTTTACCTCCATATCCAGCAGTTGCTGCATATATTCAGGCTTCATTTCGTACTCGGCACCAGTGTGATAATTACGGTTAATACCAAGGTAATGCTTCAGCAACCGATAGGGGTAAACCGCCGGATTTACCAGCACCGCACGAAGACCGTATTGCTCAACCAGACTGGTTGCATAGTAGCCTCCAAGGGAGCTGCCAATCAAGGTGATATCGGCATTGCATTGATGTGTTTCAATGATTCTCTGCACCTGCGCCAACGCGGTCGTAGGGCAATGATCCAGTTCCGGCACCAGATACTGGTCTTCGCAACCGCGCTGGCGTAGATAATCCCCTAGATAGCGGGCTTTGAAAGAGGAGGGTGAGCTGTTAAATCCGTGCAGATAGATCAGTAAAGCTGGCTGAGGATCAGTAAACACTATTTGAGAATCTCTGCTGTGGATTGCTATTTCCTTCAACAAGGCATTCGAAGCGTAGTGTAATTACGCTACATGAGCGAATAATAACGCTGCGGAAGGGAAAAGCAGCCCTCAACTCAAACGTCGGCAAGACTTACTTCCTCTACAACATGCCCGTGTCGCAAACAGTAACACAGCCATTCGCCCAGATATAAATTACGCTGCACTTTCTCGTCAACATGCAGCATCTGTTCATTAGGATAGGCGTAGATACCGCGCAGTTGTCGCATATGCTCGGCATTTACCACTTCAGCCATGCTTGCATCATGGTAGAGTCGAACCGTCATACTCGGCAGGTGTAGCCAATCACAGCTTGCCGCACACTGAGAGATTCGCACGCTGGAGGTATAACGAAAATTCTCCAGCACCTCGAACAATACCGTCACAGTCTGTCCACCAGGGTAGGTTACCGATAATTCTCGTCCGCCCGTTTCAGGCAACAGTTTTCTCAACCTCGCGTAATTTGCATCACACTCGGCCATCATGCCTGTTACATCGGGTACGTAACGTACTTCGCTTACCGTCATTTACTCACCGCTTAAGCACCACCTTTAAAAACTTTAACCATTCCAACGTTTACGCAAGTCATCCCTGTTTAATTGTAACCACTGCATGGCAATCGTGCTGGTGGCATCACGAATAATTCCAGCCGCTAATGCCTGCAACGCCATTTCGTAAGATACCACTCTAACATAAATATTTTCGTGTTCTTCCACAAGGCCATGCACGCCGCCAACATCGGACGAATCAACCTTGCCGCAGAACAGAGTGATTTTTTCACTGCTGCCTCCCGGACTAGTCCAAACCGTCGTCACCCGCTCAAGCGCCTGCACCTCGCAGCCCGCCTCCTCCAACGATTCGCGCTTGGCCACGCCCTCCAATGACTCACCAGGTTCAACAACACCCGCCACCATTTCCAGCAACCAGGGGCCGTGTTTATCCTCCAGCGCACCAATACGGAACTGTTCAATCAAAACCACTGCGTCTCGAGCTGGGTCGTATAACAACACCATCACCGCCTGATCACGCACCAGCAATTCACGCTGAAAAGTTTCACTCCAGCCGCCTTCAAAAAGGCGGTGTTTAACCTGTACTTGTTGTAGCTGCATAAATCCTTTGTAAACCGTTTCACGACTTACTTGCACATCATCAACAGTAAACCCGGCGCTACAGGATACTTTCACCTCCAGCTCAGTTATCCATTGCTCCATCAGCTGTTTTACCTCTTCGCGGGTTTGCCTGAAGGGTTCCATCACATCACCTTCGGTAACCTCCGCTTTAGCCGGATCAACTAACCCCCAGTGCAAACGCTTAACCTCTGCCGGGATATCCGGACAATATTGATCCGCATGATGACAGAGCGTAATCACCCAATCAGCCTGCGCAACCAGCTTATCACTCAGTAAGTCCGAGGTATGGGCACTGATATCAACGTCAATGTCCGCCATTACCCGAACCGCATTAGGGTTTAAACCATGGGTCTCCAAACCGGCAGAAGCGACCTGCACATCAAATTGATCTACCAGTTTCGATTGCAGCAATAGAACGCGCGCCCAACCCTCGGCAATTTGTGAGCGGCAAGCGTTACCTGTGCAAACAAACAACAGCGATAGACGCGGCTTACCCGCAGCAATTAAATTTTTAGCGTCGCTCACCCATGCTCTCCAATAAAATTAATATCTCATTATGACCAATGCCTGCTTGAGCGGCTGCATTAAATCGGTTTTTTTTAGCTTGCTATTGGGGAGCCATGAACACTGCCCTATAATCAGGCCTCACAACACCATTCATCAAACTGAGTTTGTTATGAAACTACTGTTTTCAGGGTTCCGCGCTGCCGTTTTATTTACACTGTTAAATACACCTTTGCAAGCTGCCAATCTGATCGACATTTATAAACAGGCTGCCGATAATGACCCTGTGATTTTGGCCGCAAGGGCCCAACAACAGGCCAATTCAGAAATTGTACCGCAGAGTCGATCCACGCTACTGCCCAGCATTTCCTTAACCGCCAACACCCAAACAATTGACCGTGAGTTCAGCGGTGGATCCAATTCGGATGAACGCTTTAACTCCAACGGCTATGGTGCGCAATTAACTCAGCCACTGTTTCGTGCTGACCGTTGGTTCACGCTAAATGCCGCCAAGGCCACCAAAAAACAAGCCCTCGCTCTTTACAAGAATGCGCAGCAGGAATTGATTCTGCGAGTAGCGACAGCCTATTTTAATGTGCTACGTGCCGAGGACAATCTTACAGCGGCAGTAGCGCGAGAAACGGCTTTTGGTCAACAACTGGAACAGGCTAACGAACGTTTTCGCGTAGGTCTGATCGCAGCTACTGATGTCTACGAGGCCCAGGCTGGTTTTGATCTGGCTAAAGTAGAACGCATTTCCAGCCTGGAAGCGCGCCATAACAGTGTTGCCACATTACAGAGCCTAACCAATCAAAGTTATAGTTCTGTTGATTCACTCGATAAAAACATGCCCGTCACTAGCCCCTCCCCAATCGCACTGACAGACTGGGTTGAACTGGCTCTAGCCAATAACCCACAGTTACTGGCGACCAAGCATCAACTAAACTCAGCCAAGCAGGCCATGCGTGCGGAAAAATCCGGCCACCTGCCCACCATTGATGCCAAAGCCAGTTACTCTCACTCTGAAGAGGGTGGCACCTCATTTCTAGGCAATGAATCTGATACTAAGGTTTTTGCGCTGGAGTTAACCCTCCCGCTGTTTGAAGGTGGCAACCGCAATTCAAAGGTCCGTGAAGCACGGTATCGTCATGAGAAAGCTCGCCAAGATTACGAAAACAGTTACCGCCAGACCCGCGAACAAATTCAAACCCAACACCGCACAGTCACGACCGATGTGCTGCGAGTAAAAGCCCGACAAGCGGCGCTAAAGTCTAGCGAGTCAGCATTGGAGGCAACTGAAGGCGGTTATCAAGTGGGCACACGTAATATCGTTGATGTGCTGCAGGCTCAAAACAACAGCTTTAATGCGCGTCGTGATTACTCAAACGCTATCTATGATTATCTGATCAACCTGCTGACCCTGAAACGTATAGCAGGTAACTTAAGTGAAGAAGATCTAAGCACTATTAATCAGTGGCTGACGATCGATACCGACGCTACAAGTTGATACGTCTGCTGCGTAAATTTAATCCAGGTAGTCGCTAATCACTTCAAACAAACGCTGTTGAGCACCACGATTATTTTCTACCACTAATTGAGCAGCCTCACCAATCTGCTGAGCTAATGCTGGGTCAGCTAACCACTGGTTGAGCCGCTCAGCCAATTGATGAGAATCATCAATTAACTCCATACCGCCTGCAGCCACTAACATTTGACTGATGTTGGTAAAATTAAAGACATGAGGGCCAGATAAAATTGGCATTTTCAGCGCCGCTGGCTCCAAATAATTATGCCCACCGCTAGGCACTAGCGACCCGCCTACAAACGCGATATCGGAGGCGGCAAATAGCAGCATCATTTCACCCATGGTATCGCCAACCAGAACCTGTGTTGAGGGCGTCACAGACTCAGCCTTACTGCGTAAAACACAATCAAAACCCTGCGTTCGACACAAGGCCGCCACATCACCAAACCGTTCAGGATGGCGAGGCACCAGTACCAGCAAAGCATTCGAGTTCCGCTGTAATACTTCGGCAAAAGCGTCCAACACTTGCTCGTCTTCACCCTGATGGGTGCTGGCAGCGATCAATACCGGACGGTTTTCACCCCACTGACTTCGTAGCTTTTTACCGGCATTTATCAATTCATCGGCCACCCGAATATCAAACTTCACACTGCCGGTAATATGCAGCTTTTGCTGCGCCAAACCCAGCGCCAAAAACCGCTGCCCGTCATCTTCACCCTGTGCAGCAATAGCGCTGACTTTGCTTAGCATATCCTTGCTTAGTTTTGCGAAACGGCCATAACCACGAGCTGAACGTTCAGAGAGTCGCGCATTGGCAATCAACACCGGAACCTGCTGTCGGGCGCAATAATGTACCAGGTTTGGCCACAACTCCGTTTCCATCACCAACGCCAAACGGGGCTTTACACGACGTAAGAATCGCTTAACAGCGCCGGGAGTATCGTAGGGTACATAGACATGGAAGACGGAATTACCAAATAGCGCGCGCACCCGTCCAGAGCCAGTTGGCGTCATGGTGGTAATGGTGATAGGTAAATCCGGATAAGCTTGCTGAATTTGTTTGATCAGTGGTGCGGCGGCAATCGTTTCACCGACAGAAACCGCGTGCACCCATAAGCCATTGCTTTGAGCTGGTGCTTTGAAAAAGCCCAGCCGCTCAGCCCAGCGTTTGCGATACAACGGCACTTTTCGCGCTCGCAACAACAGTCGTGTAAATACCACGGGCAACAGAAGGTAATACAGCAGCGTGTAGCTAAAGCGGTTCATCTAGCCCCTTTACAATAATCTGAGCGAATAGACTTAATCGCGATCTTTAATTTTTTCTACGATTGCCGTGGTGGACACTTCATCGAGGAAGCTCAGTCGTTTCACTTCGCCGCCACGTGCTAGCACTTGGTCAGCACCAACGATTTCATCAATGCTGTAATCGCCGCCCTTCACCAAGATATCAGGCTGCACTTTCTGTAACAGTTCCTCGGGCGTGTCTTCACCAAAAGATACCACCCAGTCCACGGCAGCAAGCCCCGCCAATACAGTCATGCGTCGATCAACCGGATTAATCGGACGACCAGGCCCTTTCAGGCGCGATACCGACTCATCGGAATTAACACCAACAATTAAACGATCACCCAGCGCGCCCGCTTCGGCCAGATAACCAATATGACCGGCATGGATAATATCGAAGCAACCATTGGTGAAGACCACTTTTTCGCCATGAGCACGCGCATCTTCAATTGCCATCACCAGCTGATCGACTGTCATCACACCTCGTTCGGAGCCATGCTCACGCTGGATAGCACGGCGTAATTCCGGCGCGCTCACGGTAGCCGTGCCCAGCTTGGCAACTACCAGTCCTGCGGCCAGATTTGCCATTGCCACCGCCTGCGGTAAATCACCACCCGCGGCTAATGTTGTTGCCAACACCGAAATCACCGTATCACCAGCACCGGTCACGTCATACACTTCTCGTGCACGGGCAGGCAAATGCAACTCAGGTTCGCCATCACGCAACAGCGTCATGCCATGCTCGCTGCGAGTCACCAGCAAGGCATCCAGCTTCAACTCACGCAACAGGGCAATGCCACGATCAACCAGCTGCTGTTCTGTTTCGCAGTGGCCGACTACCTCTTCAAACTCTTTTAGGTTCGGCGTGATCAGTGTCGCACCCCGGTATTTACTGAAGTCAGACCCCTTGGGGTCTACCAGCACAGGCACGCCGGCAGCACGAGCCAACGAGATTAACTTTTGCGGCTCCTGCAACGCGCCTTTGCCGTAGTCCGACAGAATCACCGCACCAGCATTTTGCAATTGGCCTTTCAGGCGCGCCGGGAACTCCACCACATCTTCAGGCAAAAAATTCTCTTCAAAATCAAGGCGGATAAGCTGCTGATTCTGACTAATCACACGAAGCTTGGTAATCGTGGGCCGTTCAGCTGATACTTGGAAATCGCACTCAACGCCCACTGCATCAAGGCTGGCTTGCAAGGAGCGGGCATTTTCATCATCACCGGTCGCACCAATCAATGCAGCTTTCGCGCCCAGCGCAGCAATGTTCAGCGCAACGTTAGCCGCGCCACCTGGGCGCTCGTCATTGTGGTTGATATTGACCACAGGAACTGGCGCTTCCGGCGAGATACGCGAGGTACCCCCATGCCAGTAGCGATCCAACATCACATCCCCGGCAACCAACACCTGGGCCTGATTAAAACGAGGTAATTCCAGTTTCATGCTTATTTCCTGTTCTTAATACTAGGGCTGTTCACTGAACTGCAGTCGATGCAATTGCGCATAGGCACCTTGCTTTTCCAACAGCTGCTGATGGTTGCCCACTTCAACAATTTCGCCATGATCCATCACCACAATTTTATCGGCATTTTCGATCGTGGACAGACGGTGAGCAATGACAAGTGTGGTGCGATCTTTCATCACACTGCTCAGTGCTTGCTGAATATAACGCTCGGATTCGGTATCCAACGCCGAGGTTGCCTCATCAAGAATCAGCAGCGGAGCATCCTTGAGAATTGCTCGCGCCAGCGCCAGTCGTTGACGTTGACCGCCTGACAGCATCACGCCATCTTCACCGATCTGCGTTTGCAGCCCCTCAGATAATTTTTCAATAAACTCCATGGCATGAGCATCAGTAGCAGCCTGAATAATATCTGCTTCCGGGGCATCTGCCATATCGCCATAGGCAATATTATGAGCCACAGTATCCTGGAACAGCACAATCTGCTGATTCACAATGGCAACCTGACGGCGCAGATCGTGCAACTGATAATCCTCCAGCGGCACGCCATCCAGTATGATTTGTCCGCCGGAGACATTATTAAAGCGCGGCATCAAATTCACCAGCGTGGTTTTACCACTGCCGGAACGACCCACAAAGGCAACAGTCTCGCCCTGCTCAATAACCAGGTTAATTTCCTTTAGCGCATTCTGATCGCTGCCCGGATAACGGAAGCTGACATCTTTTAATTCTATGCGACCTTTAGCCCGTTTCAATTCAATCGTGCCCTCATCCACCTCGGCCTCTTCGTCCATCATTTCGAAGATGCTCTGCGATGCAGCAATTCCTTTTTGAATTTTACTGTTAACGCTAGTGAGCTGGCGCAGGGGTTTGGCGATCAAGCTAGCAGCCGTCAGGTAAGACAGGAAATCGCCAGTATCCATGCCGCCACGAATATCGGTACTGAGACCAATCCATAACAAAACAGCAATGGCAATAAAGGTCACAATCTGAATAAAAGGTGTGCTGATTTCATCCACCTTGGCAAGTTTCAGGCTCTGCCTTAGATTGTAATGACTGGCTTTGGCAAAACGATTCTGCTCGTAATCTTTCCCACCAAAGGCTCGTACCACCTCAACACCCTTGAAGGTTTCCGAGGCAACATGGGTTACGCCCCCCATGGAATTTTGAATACGTCGACTGTATTTACGAAACAGCTTAGAGGTAATACTAACAACAATGCCAATCACCGGAGCCACAACCAAAAACACCAGCGATAGTTTCCAGTTCATCCAAAACACATAGCCCAGTAGTACGACAACCGTTATCCCGTCTCGAAAAATGGTTTTAAGCGCATCAGTAGCGGCACCGGTGACCTGCGCAACATTAAAGGTCAGGATAGAAATCAGGTGGCCGGAAGCATGGCGGCTATAAAATGATCCAGGCAGCATTAACAGGCTATTGAAAACGCTTACTCGCAAACTGTTCACCAGATGGCGGGCGACAAAAATAAGGTAATAAGCACCAAGAAAAGAACCAAAGCCACGCACCGCAACAATCACCACCAACATCACCGGCATAAACAGGTAAAAGGATTCGGGGCTGTCCAGCTGTAGAAATTGAGGCAGAAACTCCAGACTTTCTTTCTTCTCAGCAGCAACCCCCTGCATCTCAGCAGGGTCTCCCAGCACTATGGGAATAAACTTGGTCATCCAGGCAAACGCGACCTGTGTCGCCGCATAGAGACCAAACCCAAACAGGCTGACAAAAAAGGCCGGCCAATAAGGTCCAACATAAGAGAGCAGACGTTTATACGCCTGCCAGGCAGAGATTTCCGTGCGGTGTTCCAAGGGCTCACTCATGCTCTATTAAAACTCAGAATTGATTACCAACAGATTAAGAGCATCCAGCACTGGTACAACCGGACACAGTCAGATTCGCTCCACTTATCTGGCAGAGCAGTTGCTGGCAATGATAATAGAGAACAGCCTGCGTTAACAGGGGCAAGAAGGCTATACAGTCGAGTCCTGGCGCTGCTCACTGAACTGCATGGATTGGCGTCTAACAATGTGCTGAATCAGCACTTCACGCATATGGGTATCAGTGCCCATAAAATCTATTCTTAACAAAAAGGCTTTACTGCCACCCGCCGTCACACGATCACAGGCATTCACGCAACCCCTCAGTTTGACAGTCGAATTCACAGGCTTGAGCAACAGGTTTAGCTCCAGCACAACTCCCACATCAAAGCGCTCATCACACTCGAAGGCTATACCGCAGGCACTGATATTCACCTGTGCGTGCTCGTGCCTAATCAAGCCACCGAGGTAATCCAGCTCCAGTTCTGCAGCAATAAAATCCAGCTTTTTATTCAACAAGCCTATGACGTTTGCAGCTGACGGGTTGCTTTGCCACAGCACATTTAATGCTGCAGCGAGCTCCCGATCGATGGTTTCTATAACCTGCGTTGTTGATATTTGTACATTCTCACCATCAGAGCAGACGGAAAGCTCACTCTGTTCCAGCGCCCGATAACTTAAACCAACCCAGTCGTTAATGCGGAAATAACGCCTACGATCCTGCCTGTCCATCAATACTCCTTTGCCCCCGCGTACTATCAAACCACCGGCAGCCCTGTGCGATTAGTTAAAAAACTTCGTCCGGTGATAATACAAAGTAGGGATCTAGGTTCAACCCTTTGAAATAACTCGGGTCAAGTTGTTGCAAACGTTTAACATCGTCGTTATCTTCCTTCTCCAAAGCCTGCTTAACAACGATTTCAACACGTCTATTTTTAGCACGATTGGTATCAGTATCATTGGCCACAAGCGGTTTTGCATCGGCAAAACCTGTCACCATAAAGCGATTATTATTCAGCACCCCACCTTTAAACAATTCATGTGCAACTGATAGAGCTCGCGCGGAGGATAGATCCCAGTTGGAACGGAAAACACTGGTGGCAATAGGCACACTATCGGTATGTCCTTCCACCGAAATATTACCCTCAACCTTTTTCAATACGGTCCGCACGCTAGCCATCACAGGCACAAACTGACGGCGCAATTCCGCAGAACCAGACAAGAAGGAGCCCTGCTCTCGAATTCGGATAATAATCCGTCGACCACGCGTTTCTACATCGACCTTACCACTGCTGATTTCCTTTTTCAGGGCTTTTGCCAACTCCCGAGCATCATCTTCGGTCTTCTTAATCAAGTCTTGTAACTTGGCAACAATCAGATCCTTTGCCGACTCTACTGTTTTGGTGGCATCGGGGATTTCTTGTCGGCGATCAAAGCCCAGCCCTGTTTCATTAGTACCGGTATCATCAACTTTAATATCCAGGGTGTTTTTCGTGACATCGGTAGTCGACTGTCGTACTTCGCTGATGGGTGTTGGTTCAGGTTTTCCAGGACTGAATTCCTGAGCGATAATACTGGTGCCCTTGGGAATGTCCTTCACGTTAATCTGGTTTTGCACACCAAAGGCGCTTCGCATGGAACCCGCCAGCTGTTTGTATTTCAACAGATCCATTTCCGAAAAGGACAACAGCAGCACGAAGAAACACATCAACAGCGACATTAAATCCGCAAATGTTGCCATCCATGCGGGTATCCCTGCCGGGCATTCTGGGCAATCTTCTACATCTTCCGACATCTTCAGCTCACACTCTTAGCGTCACTTATGCTTCTACTTCTTCTTTTTCTCTTTGCCCTTCCCTTTATCCTTTCCTTTGCCTTTGCCTTTGCCCTTTCCTTTGCTCGCACGCTGAGCCGGCGCTAGGTAGGTTTTTAGCATGGACTCGACAACACGCGGGTTCTGACCAGCTTGAATCGCCATCAAGGCATCAATAACCATGGATTTGAGCTTACCTTCTTCATCTCTACGCAGATTCAGCTTATCCGCAATAGGAATAGCAAACATGTTAGCCAAAATCGCACCGTAAAGTGTCGTTAACAATGCCACCGCCATCGCCGGGCCAATCGATTTAGGATCATCCATCGCCGACAGCATCTGCACCAAACCCACCAGCGTACCAATCATGCCCATCGCAGGAGCCACATCCCCCATGGCAGTGAATACCTTAGCCCCCCAAGCGTGGCGTTCGGTGGTTTGACGCATATCCTTGGTTAAGACATCCTTGACCACCTCACCATCGTGGCCGTCCACCAGCATCTTAATGCCTTCTTTGAGAAATTCGTTGTCTACCTTCTGCCCTTCCAGCGCCAGCAAGCCACCTTTACGTGCGACATCTGCCATTTCCACAACAGAAGGAATCAGATCTTCCATTTTATCCATTTTGAACATAAAAGCTTTCAAAGCGACTTTAAACGCGCCCAGACATTGGGCGAGATTGAACTTCATCAGCACCACCATCAAGGTGCCAACAAGTACAATCAATATTGACGGTACGTTGACAAACACCAACACCGAGCCACCCAACACCATTGCCGCGACGACAATACCAAAGGCACCTAAGATGCCTATTAAGGTTGCTAAATCCACTCTTTACTCCAAAATTTAAGGCACTGCATCAGGGGCTTGTTAAACCACATATTCTGTTTGATCGGACACCGCCACTCCGATGCTATTCTTCAGCGTTTCGCTTATTCTATCGGCCAGCGTTAGCCAAGCTAAAGCGATGACGTAGCTTTATACAAGCACGTATTTTTAAAGTTTAGCCATAAAAACAAAAAAATCCTCCCGTAGCCAGCCAAATCGTGTCAATTATTCAGCCCCGCCGGCAATATAATTTACCTATCTCAGGATTGACCCCGCCAGCCCTGTTGGTTACCGTGTCAGCTTATTTATTGAGCAGTGGTACAAGCATGGCAAAAAAGAAACAGGGCTATGATTTTGAGCAATCCCTGACAAATCTTGAACAACTTGTTGAGCAGATGGAAAGCGGTGAATTATCGCTCGAAAAGGCTCTAGAAACCTTCGAGCAGGGCATTCAACTCACTCGCCAATGCCAAACCATGCTTAACGAAGCCGAGCAAAAGGTACAACTGCTGGTCGGTAATAACGGTTCCATTGAAAGCCAACCTTTCAACACCGAAGACCCGGAAGACTAAGTGACCATCAAACAGTTCATCACCGACAGCCAATTACGCGTTGATAGTGCTCTGGAGAAACACCTGGAGGCTATCAACACTATTGCACCGCGTCTGCTGGATGCCATGCGTTACAGTGTTTTCAATGGTGGCAAGCGAGTGCGACCGGTGCTGGTATACGCCACGGCCGAAGCCCTTAAAGCAGATAATAGCCTCTGCGACAGCGCTGCCTGCGCCATCGAGCTTATTCACGCCTATTCGTTGATCCATGATGACCTCCCGGCCATGGATGACGACGATTTACGCCGCGGCAAACCCACCTGTCATATCGTCTACGATGAAGCGACCGCCATTCTGGCCGGTGACGCACTGCAGACCCTGGCCTTTGAAACCCTCAGCAATGACTCGTCAGCGCAACAAAACCCTTCATTGATATTACAAATGATCAAACGCCTTAGTCATGCAAGCGGCACTTCAGGCATGGTCGGAGGACAGGCCTTCGATCTAGACAGCACCGGCAAACAGCTCAGTCTCGATGAATTAAAAAGCATGCATCGTCATAAAACTGGGGCATTAATTTCCGCTAGCGTTGTGCTTGGCGCCTTGGCCAGTGGCAACGCCTCAGCAGAACAACTGACAGCACTGGAGGAATATGCCGCCTGCATCGGCTTAGCTTTTCAGATTAAAGACGACATTCTCGATGTTGAGTCCGACACTCAAACACTCGGCAAACAACAGGGCGCCGATGAAAATCTTAACAAAGCCACCTACACCTCCATCCTCGGCTTAGCTGAAGCAAAACAGGCAGCGCAAAACCAACACCACCAAGCACTAGCGGCATTGGACATCTTTGGGCCGGAGGCGGATAATTTACGTCAACTGTCTGCCTACATTATCGAACGCAACAAATAGAGGCCAAATAGGAGCATCACACTTGTAGTTGGTGTAAAATGCGCCGTTTGCCAATTCGGTCAATTATCAGTACTTGCTCATGTTTCACGAAATCCCAAGAACAAGGCCATCGACACCTCTACTTGATGCGGCCAGCACACCGGCCGAGCTAAAGCAGCTCGACGAAAAAAAGCTGCCTGAGCTAGCCAATGAATTACGTGAATACCTGCTCTACAGCGTCGGCCAATCGGGCGGACATTTCGGTGCGGGACTAGGTGTCGTGGAACTGACTGTAGCCCTCCATTACCTGCTCAACACACCCGATGACTATCTGATCTGGGACGTAGGCCATCAGGCTTACCCGCATAAAATTTTAACGGGTCGCCGTGAGCAAATGCCCAGCATTCGCCAAAAAGACGGTCTTTCAGCTTTTCCAAACCGCTCTGAAAGCCCCTATGACGCTTTTGGTGTAGGCCACTCCAGCACCTCAATCAGCGCCGCCCTAGGCATGGCACTCGCATCCCGGCAACAGGGCCTTGACCGAAAAGCAGTTGCGGTTATCGGTGATGGCGCTATGACGGCAGGCATGGCCTTTGAAGCGTTACACCACGCAGCACACACCAAAGCTAACATGCTCGTCATTTTGAATGACAATGACATGGCGATATCACGTAATGTCGGCGGCCTATCGAACTATCTGGCCAAAATTCTATCCGGCAAAACCTATCAGGGCGTGCGTGAACGCACCAAAAAAGCACTTAGCGGCTTACCTGGCGCAGTGGAAATAATGCGCCGCACAGAAGAACACATGAAGGGCATGGTAGCGCCCGGCACCCTGTTTGAAGAACTGGGCTTTCACTACATTGGCCCCATTGATGGTCACGACCTTTCTACGCTAGTACCAACTATTCGCAACGTCATGGCATTGCCTGGCCCACAGTTTCTGCACGTTATCACCAAGAAGGGCAAGGGCTTCAGCCCTGCCGAAGCGGATCCCGTGGGCTATCACGCCATCAATAAAATCGCCCCAATTCCTGCTGTAGAATCAACCACTAAAAAACCCAAACAACCTAGCTACTCCAATATTTTTGGTCAGTGGCTTTGCGATATGGCAGAGCAGGATGACAAACTGGTGGGCATTACACCCGCCATGGAAGACGGCTCTGATCTGGTGGAGTTTGCCAAACGCTTCCCTGAGCGTTATCACGATGTCGCCATCGCCGAGCAGCACGCTGTCACACTGGCAGCAGGACTAGCATGCGGCGGCGTAAAACCGGTAGTCGCCATCTACTCAACCTTTCTGCAACGCGGCTATGATCAGCTGATTCACGATGTTGCCATCCAAGATCTGGACGTGCTGTTTGCGATCGACCGCGCAGGCTTGGTGGGCAAAGATGGTCCGACCCACGCTGGTAGTTTCGATCTATCCTTTCTGCGCTGCATCCCCAAGATGCTAATCATGGCGCCCGCTGACGAAAACGAAACCCGACAAATGCTCTACACCGGTTTTGTGCACCAAGGTCCTGCGGCTGTGCGTTATCCTCGCGGCACAGGCCCTGGCGTTACCACTGTTAAGGAAATGCAGGCTCTGCCACTGGGTAAAGGGGAAACCCGCCGAGAAGGCCAACAGGTCGCCATTCTTTCATTTGGCACCATGCTGGCACCCGCACTCGAAGCTGCTGAGCAACTTAATGCCACCGTAGCAAATATGCGCTTTGTTAAACCGCTGGATGAGGAGCTGATCGCCAAACTGGCTGCCACTCATGATGTCCTGGTGACGATTGAAGAAAACTGTATAGCAGGTGGTGCAGGCTCAGGGGTTAACGAAGTTTTAGCCGCACAAGGCTATCAAGGCATGGCTCTAAACCTGGGACTACCAGATAGTTATGTGGAACACGGCAACCCTGAAGATATGCTGACTGAATGTGGGTTAGATAGGGCCAGCATTATTGCGTCAATTGAAAGCCGCGTGGAACAGCTAAAGCAAAACGGCCAGAAAACTTCAGCCTAAGTCTAAACGTCGAATTTAATATCGGAGGGAACTGTTGAAACGCGCTAGCAAGGCCGCCAGCGCAGAAAACTTTAGTCGTTAAGATCGAACAGGTGGCCTAGTTTACCCACTTTGGTTTGCAGATATTTCACATTGTGCGGGTTTTCACCCGTATTCAATGGCACACGCTCCACCACATCAATACCCACATCCGTCAGTGCTTTTACCTTAACCGGATTATTGGTCATCAGACGCACTTTACTAATACCAAGATGCTCCAGCATGACTTCCAGCATACTATAATCACGCATATCTGCACCAAAGCCCAACTGCTCATTAGCTTCTACAGTATCAGCACCAGCATCCTGAAGATTGTAGGCTTTAATCTTGTTAGACAGACCAATGCCTCGACCTTCCTGGCGCAAATACAGTAATACACCACGCCCTTCTTCCGCGATCTTTTTCAGCGCACGATGCAGCTGATGACCACAGTCACAGCGTAGGCTAAATAGCGCATCACCAGTCAGGCATTCCGAATGAATGCGTCCCAGCACCGGCTCACCATCACCGACATCGCCCATGGTCAAAGCCACATGCTCTTTGCCTGTATCGATTTCTTCAAAGCCATGAATGGCAAATTCGCCCCACTCGGTGGGCAATTTCGAAGAAGCGATATAACGAACGGTCACGGAAAACCTCGGAACATATTTAATGGGGCGTGAATTTTACCAGCATCAACTGGAAAAAAGCCATGACGGGAAACCAATAATCTAATTAATTACTTATCTTTTCAGACAATTATGGGCAATCCGAACAGTAAACACTCAGATATTGCCGTTAATATTTCTTTGTTAGCGTCATCAAGCCTAAATTTTCATTCATTTCCACCTGCGAAAGATAGGTCATGCCCAGCAACACATAGGTAGGGTATACACCTTCCAATACAGCGGCACGCACATTTCGAACCTCAATACCCCCCACTTTGACGCTATCCAGCATCACACGATAAGAGGTCACGATACCGCCTGCAGTATTCGACTGACCTCGCTGTCCGGCAGCAAAATCAATGCCTAGAATACGCGCCTGTTCGGAATTCATTGCCACGGAGGTGGCGCCAGTATCCACCAAAAAATTTACACTGCGGCTATTAATCGAACCCGGCGCTAAATACTGTCCGTAGTCATTAATATCAATTTGAAAACTGGTGATTTTACGCGCCTGATAACCACCACTATGGTCTCGACTCAAACCCAACTGATATTGTTTACCGTCTATCAACAGAGTCGCCACCTGAGTATCCGCACTCAGTAACTCAACACCCTCTGGGCTGGGTTTCCCCACTTTTAACAGACTCTGTTTACCCTGAATCTTTACTACCGCTGCATTACTAAACAAACCCACAACACGCACATCCTGAGCCTCAAGCGCTTGCGACGACACACTAAAAAAACACAACTGACAAACGCTACAAGAGTTAACCATCGCATCATCAAATGCCCTCCCTATTTCTATCCTTGAAAAATACGCGCCAATAGCTGCAAACATAACAGCGCATAAACACCGGCCAAGACATCATCAATCATAATACCCATACCGCCTTTGACCTGCTTATCGAGCCAACCAATAGGTGGTGGCTTAGCAATATCAAAAATACGGAATAATACAAAGCCAACCGCGATCCAAACCCAGCCCGAGGGCGCAAACAGCATGGTTAACCAGTAGCCGACAAATTCATCCCATACAATGCCGCCATGATCATGCACACCGATGTCTTTAGAGGTGCGCTCACATATCACCACACCGACGGCAAAGGCTACGATCACTACCAGCAAATAACTAAACCAATGCAGATGTTGCAACGGCAAATAAAGCAACACAGCTGCCAAGGTACCAAAGGTGCCGGGGGCAAAGGGTGCTGCTCCGCTACCAAAACCAAAGGCGGTAAAATGCCAAGGATTACGCCATACGCTAGCCGGGACTTTATTCATTCTTTTTCCTATTTTCTAGAAGTGTTGATAGCCTGCTTTGGTCAGCGCCATTGCCTGCCCACTCGTATCTAAAACCGTTAATCCCGGCTCACTCGTAATCACGCCTATTTGGCTGACGGCTACACCAGCTTGCTCTGCAGCAGCTTCCAGCTCTTCAATCCTCTCAGCTGGCATGCAAAAGCATAACTCATAATCATCGCCAGCGCTGAACGCCAACTGCAAAGCTTGTTCTTGGCCTACTGCCTCAAGCAGCGCTTTGGAAACAGGCACCTGCTGAGCCTGTAATTCAGCACCCACCTGACTGCGCTTGAGAATATGACCTAGATCGGCCAACAAACCATCAGAAACATCGATAGCCGCAGATGCGACATCCAACAGCTTCTGCCCGAGCGCCAACCGTGGTGATGGTGAAACAAAACGCTGCACAAGAAAGTCCGATTCATCGATGCAGCCTTTTAGGGTCAGCCCCAGACCCGCACCAGCATCACCAACGGTTCCTGAAACATAAATGTTATCTCCCACCTGAGCACCATCACGTCGCAGAGCTTTCTCAGCGGGGACATAGCCATGAGCCTGAATAGTAATACTGAGCGGGCCGCGCGTAGTATCCCCCCCCACAAGGCTAATATCATGTTGATTGGCAAGCTCAAACAGACCACGACTGAATTCACGCAACCAAGCTTCATTTGCTTCAGGTAGTGTTAGCGCAAGAGTGAACCAGGCAGGTTTTGCGCCCATCGCAGCAAGATCGCTGAGATTAACAGCCAGACAACGGCCGGCAATTTGAAAGGGGGAAAGCGTACTGGGGAAGTGGACACTCGCCACCAAGGTATCTACGGTGACCAGAAGATCCTGCCCGACGGCAGGACTAAGAATGGCACAATCATCGCCAATACCCAAACGTACATCCGGGCGCAAATTGGCAGCTGCCTGCTCTGCAAAACAGTGTTGAATTAATTCAAATTCAGACAGCGCCATTTGTTTACTCGAGAGGCTTATTCAAAGAAGAACGCTCTGACAGACTACTTTTTTGCCTCAAGCCTTACTTCACCAGCCAACTTATCAAGAATACCGTTAACGTATTTATGGCCATCGGTGGCGCCGAATGTTTTTGCCAACTCAACACCTTCATTGATAATTACACGATAAGGTACGTCGGGACGCTCCAGCAACTCATAGGCACTCAGGCGCAGAATAGTCAGCTCAACCGGAGTCAGTTCGTGAATTCCACGATCCAACAGAGGTTTAAGTCGCTCATCCAACTCTACCTTCATCGCAGGCACTTGGTGCAATAGCTCGCCAAAGTATTCCGCGTCGACCTTTTGCATATCATTGTCTTCGCGGAACTCTTGCTCAATTGCCACCAACGAGGAACTAGCCAGCTCCCATTGGTAAAGCGCCTGCATAGCCATCTGCCGCGCCTTACGACGCAGCGCTGGGTTCAACCGTTTCTTCTTAGTGCTCTTTGGCTTAGGCTTTGGCGCATCTTGATCAGGCATTAGGCGTCCAGGTTTTTGAACAACGTGATCATTTCCAGGATAGACAGAGCCGCTTCAGCGCCTTTGTTACCAGCTTTAGTACCTGAACGCTCAATGGCCTGCTCAATGCTATCAACAGTCAGTACGCCAAACGCAACTGGCACGCCAGTTTGCAGAGATACTTGGCCGATACCCTTCACACATTCACCAGCAACATATTCGAAGTGAGGTGTACCACCGCGGATTACCGCACCCAGCGCAACAACCGCATCGTAGTTACCGCTCGCCGCAACTTTTTGTACGGCCAGAGGGATTTCAAAGGCACCCGGCACACGAATAATAGTGATATTCTCTTCAGCCAAGCCACCCATACGCTTCAGCGCATCAACGGCGCCATCTACCAAGCTTTCCACTACAAAGCTGTTAAAACGACCTACTACCAACGCAACACGTGCATCGCTTGCTGAAAAGTCACCTTCGATTATCTTGATCATAATGCTCTATTCCAAACTGTAAGATTAAATATTTTATTTTCTGGTTTGCCCGCCAAGCCTCTAAAGAGAGCCGTATCAGGCAAAACCGTTATCTTTTAGAAAGGCCATATCCATGCCTTTTGAATCCGGTTCGGCAGCTTTATCACCGAGCATTAAACGCTCCAGATAACGTGCGATCTGATCCACTTCCAGGTTCACCTTAGTGCCCGCCTTGTAGCCACCAATAATGGTTTCCTGAATAGTGTGCGGCACGATGTTAAGTTCAAACTCAGCACCATTGACCGCATTAACCGTCAGGCTAGTGCCATCAATACAAATAGAGCCTTTGTGAGATATGTATTTGGCCAGCTCATTAGGCGCCCGTACAGTGAAACGTTCCGAGCGAGCATCGGCTTGGCGGCTTATAATTTCACCTAAGCCATCCACATGACCACTTACCAAGTGCCCGCCCAAACGGGTTTGCGGCGTAAGAGCCTTCTCAAGGTTCACAGGCGTACCCGGCTTGATAAACTCAAAGCAGGTTAGCCTAATCGTTTCGCAGGACACATCGGCCCAAAAACCATCGCCCGGCAACTCAACAGCGGTTAAACACACGCCGTTCACAGCAATGCTGTCGCCCAACGCCACATCACTCAAATCCAGTTTGCCGGTTTTCACATAAAGACGCACATCACCATCGCGTGGCTGCATGCTGTGAATTTCACCAACGGCTTCGATAATACCAGTAAACACCTGTTCTCTTTCCTATTTCCGCTGAAACCTCTTTTCAGAGAGGACTTTCGTTATTCTTGAGGACCGCGAACTATAGCATTAATCCGCCAGTCTTCACCAACGCTACGCACGTCAGTAATCTCTAAATTCACCTGATCGGCCATTTTTTCCATACCCGGTAGACACATCAACGGCCTAGCCGAACTGCCCAGCAGTTTTGGCGCCATATAAATAACCAGCTCATCCACCAGTCCAGCCTGCAAAAATGCACCACTTAAAACTGCACCGGCCTCAACCAGCACTTCATTACACTCATTGGCCGCCAACTCTTTCAACAATGCGTTGAGATCAATTCGCCCATCACTGCCAGCAATTGTTTTTAACTCAGCGTGACCAATGCTTTCTGAAGGCTGCGACTGCGCGCCCACCAACCAGATTTTACCGGACAGACTGACAATATTTGCCGAAGCTGGCGTTTTAAACGTGCTATCCAACACTACTCGCAGTGGCTGACGCTTAACAATTTCTTCTGCATTATCCAAAGCTAACTGCTCAGCACGCACGGTCATGGACGGATTATCATGCAGAACAGTACCTACGCCAGTAATAATCGCTGAACTGCGTGCGCGTAATTTCTGTACATCGCTGCGTGCAGCCGGGCCAGTGATCCACTGACTTTCACCCGAGTCCATCGCTGTACGACCATCAACGCTCATAGCAAGTTTGATTCGCACGTAGGGCAAGCCAGTTTCCATGCGTGTTATAAAGCCAGGATTAAGCGCCCGCGCCTGCGCTTCCAAGACACCAAACTTAACCTCAATACCGGCGTTTTGCATGCGTTCAAAACCACGCCCTGCAACCAGCGGATTAGGATCCTGCATGGCCGCAACAATACGAGCGACACCAGCATTAATCAAGGCATCACAGCACGGCCCAGTTTTCCCCTGGTGACTACAGGGCTCCAGTGTCACGTAAGCTGTTGCACCCTGCACCGAACCATCAACATCAGCTAACGCCTCGACCTCGGCATGACCTTCACCGGCACGTTGATGCCAGCCTTCGCCAATAATTTTCCCGTCACGCACAAGCACACAACCCACTCGAGGGTTCGGCTCGGTGGTGTACAGTCCGCGCTCTGCCAGCTGCAGAGCGCGCGCCATGTAGAATTCGTCCAGTTCAGCCACTAGTTTTCCTTGGTGAGACGTTCTATCTCTTCGCGGAATTCATTCAAATCTTCAAAATGCCGGTATACGGAAGCAAAACGGATGTAGGCCACATCATCGAGTTTCTTCAACTCATCCATTACCATCTCACCCACAACAAGGGCTTTAAGTTCACGCTCGCCCTTAGCACGTAGTTTGTGCTTGATCTGACCCACCGACGCTTCGATTTGCTCGACGCTGACCGGGCGTTTTTCCAGTGCACGCAGCATGCCGTTGCGCAGCTTTTCTTCATCAAAGGGCACACGACTACCGTCACGCTTTACCAACCGTGGCAACCACAGCTCAGCGGTCTCAAAAGTAGTAAACCGTTCGCCGCAGGTGTTGCACTCACGGCGACGTCTGACCTGCTCCCCTTCAGCAACTAATCGTGAATCAATGACACGGGTGTCGGCATCACTGCAAAATGGACAATGCATGGAGAATTTCCGTTAGTTTTCATTATGTTAACTGGCGCGCATTGTACCCCAGCAAGGCATCTCTCTCCAAATACAATTGATCGCCCACAACAACCGTCAGGATTGAGTTACATAGCCATTTGCTTTACCCTAACTGGCCTCTAATTAGCTCAGAAATCAATCAGGAATTTTCCGTATGGCGCAATACGCATACAGCCTCAACCGTCTCTCAAAAACTGTTCCTCCAAAACGTCAGATTTTGAAGAACATCTCCCTGTCATTTTTCCACGGTGCCAAAATCGGTGTTCTGGGTCTGAACGGCTCAGGTAAATCCAGCCTGCTAAAAATCATGGCCGGCGTGGACAAGGAATTTGATGGCGAAGCGCATGCGTCACCGGAACTATCAATTGGTTACCTGCCACAGGAGCCGGATCTTGATCCAGCTAAAGATGTAAAAGGTAATGTCGAAGACGGCCTACGCGAAGCGCTGGATGCCTTGGCTGGCCTCGATAAAGTGTATGCTGATTACGCTGAACCCGATGCTGATTTCGACAAGCTTGCCAAAGAACAGGCGCGTTTTGAAGACATCATCCAGGCCACTGATGCTCACAACATCGAGCATAAAATGGAAATTGCCGCTGACGCATTACGTCTGCCACCTTGGGATGCCGATGTAACCACGCTGTCTGGTGGAGAACGTCGCCGTGTTGCGCTGTGTCGCCTGCTGCTATCCAGCCCGGACATGCTGCTGCTGGATGAACCAACCAACCATTTAGACGCCGAAAGTGTTGCCTGGTTAGAGCAATTCCTGCATGAATTCGCAGGCACCGTAGTGGCGATCACCCACGATCGTTATTTCCTTGATAACGCCGCTGGCTGGATTCTGGAACTTGACCGTGGCCACGGCATTCCTTATGAAGGCAACTACACGCGCTGGCTGGAACAGAAAGAACAGCGCCTGGCGACCGAAGAGAAGCAGGAAGCCGCTCATCAGAAAACCATCAATGCTGAACTGGAATGGGTTCGCTCCAACGCCAAGGGCCGCCAAGCCAAGAGCAAGGCGCGCCTGGCACGCTTCGATGAACTGAATTCGCAGGAATTCCAGAAACGTAACGAGACCTCGGAAATCTACATTCCACCAGGACCCCGTTTGGGTGATGTTGTGATCGAGGTTAACGGCATTAACAAGGGCTTTGGCGATAAACTACTCATCGACGACCTCAACTTTACCGTTGAGCCCGGCAGCATCGTTGGTGTGATCGGCGGTAACGGCGCAGGTAAATCGACTATGTTCAAAATGCTGGCGGGTATTGAGCAGCCTGATAGCGGCGACATTCGCATCGGCGAAACCGTCGAGCTGGCCTACGTCGACCAAACGCGTGACTTGGATGGCAGCAAAACCGTGTTCGAAGAGTTATCCGATGGCCAGGACATTTTGCAAATCGGCAATTACCAGATTCCTTCTCGTGCCTACGTCAGCCGCTTCAATTTTAAGGGCGGCGATCAGCAAAAATTCGTTAAGGATTTATCCGGCGGTGAACGTAACCGTTTACACCTGGCTAAGCTGCTAAAGCAGGGCGCCAACGTATTGCTGCTCGATGAGCCAACCAACGACCTGGACGTAGAAACATTACGTGCGCTGGAAGAAGCGCTATTAGCCTTCCCCGGCAGCATTATTGTGATCTCGCACGATCGCTGGTTCCTGGATCGTATCGCGACACACATTCTGGCTTTTGAAGGCGATAGCCAAGCGGTGTTCTTTGAGGGTAACTACACAGAATACGAAGCCGATCACAAAGAGCGTATCGGCGGAGACGTTCAGCCTAAGCGTGTGAAGTACAAGCGCCTAGCTTCTTAAACATTTTTTACGTCATTCCGGGCTGTACGCAGTGCAGACCCGGCATGATGCCCTGCTCCTGTAGACAAGGCTTTAACCCTCCCTGTCAGACTAATACCTGAAACTGGATTGAGCTACAAAGCGTCCAAAGCCTCTGACAACTTATCCACCGCAATCACTTCCATTCCGGGAATACCATTTTTCGGCGCATTTCCCTTCGGCACAATCGCACGTTTAAAGCCGTGCTTAGCAGCCTCCTGCAAACGCTCTTGACCACTGGGTACAGGGCGAATTTCACCCGACAAGCCTATTTCGCCAAAGGCGATAAGATCATGGGGTAACGCTCGATCACGAAAGCTGGAAACCACGGCGAGTAGTAAGGCTAGATCAGCACTGGTTTCTAATACTTTGACGCCACCCACCACGTTCACAAATACATCCTGATCGCCGGTATGCAAACCGCCGTGGCGATGCAAAACAGCCAGCAGCATGGATAAACGGTTCTGATCCAGGCCCACCGTAACGCGACGCGGCTGACCAAACTGGCTCTCATCTACCAACGCTTGAATTTCCACAAGTAGAGGCCGAGTACCTTCCCACACCACCATGACCAGACTACCGGCAGCGAGTTCTTCGCCACGAGACAAGAAAATCGCGCTGGGATTTTTGACTTCCTTAAGGCCAGTTTCGAGCATGGCAAACACACCCAGCTCATTCACCGCCCCAAAGCGGTTTTTAATGCCGCGTAGAGTTCGGAAACGGCTGTCCGAGGTACCTTCCAGCATGATGGAGCAATCAATCATATGTTCCAGCACTTTGGGGCCCGCGAGGCCGCCATCTTTAGTAACATGACCAACCATCAATATAACTGTATTGGTTTGTTTGGCGTAACGTGTCAAGACGGCAGCACTTTCTCGCACCTGCGAGACACTGCCTGGCGCAGATTCAACATCGGCCAGATGCATCACCTGGATACTATCAATAACAAGAATTTTAGGTTTATGTTGCTCAGCCGTGGAGCAGATCGTTTCGACGCTGGTTTCCGATAGCAGCTTTAAACCATCAATCGGCAAGCTCAAACGTCGGGCGCGTAACGCCACCTGTTGCAGGGATTCTTCACCGGTAACATAGAGTGTTGCTTCAGATTGCGCGAGCTGACAGAGGGTTTGCAACAGCAGAGTGCTTTTCCCGGCACCTGGATGGCCGCCGATTAAAATAACTGAGCCGGGTACTAAGCCACCGCCTAAAACACGGTCAAACTCACCAACGCCGGTGGTAATACGCGGCACTGCGGAGAGATCAATTTCATCCAATGCCTGAACTTGCGAGACGCTGCCTGCGTAACCGGCTAATCGGCTGGAGGGGGTTTTAGCGGCGCTGATTTTAAACTCAACAACCGTATTCCAGCCATTACACTCGGCGCACTGGCCTTGCCATTTAGAAAATTCCGCTCCGCAGTCGGAACATACAAACGCAATTTTGCTTTTCGCCTTTGCCATTTCGATGCTCCGGAGGTTTTACTTACTCGAAATATTAGCCGTGGTACTTTTCGCTCAGCTCATGCACTGCATCCACAAACACTTTGGCGTGCTCAGGATCAGCAAACTGAGAAATACCATGACCCAGATTGAACACATGGCCGTTACCTTTACCAAAACGCTCAAGAATATAGTCTACCTCTTGACGAATACGCTCTGGCTTGGCGAATAACATGGAAGGATCCATATTACCCTGCAAGGAAACCTGATCACCCACCAGCTGGCGAGCCATGCCAATATCCGTACTCCAATCCAGACCTAAACAATCCGCACCGGCTGCGGCCATATCAGGCAACCACTGACCGCCACCTTTGGTGAACATGATCACTGGTACACGCCGCCCTTCGTTTTCACGCAGCAGGCCAGCGGTAATTTTCTTCATGTAGTTCAGCGAGAACTCTTGATACAGCGGGCCACTCAACACCCCACCCCAGGTATCAAAAATCTGCACGGCTTGTGCACCCGCCAGAATTTGAGCGTTAAGGTAGGAAATAACCGAGTCCGCCAGTTTATCCAGCAACTCGTGCATGGCTTCTGGCTGTGTAAGCATAAACTCTTTGATATGACGGAATTCGCGGGTTGAGCCACCTTCGATCATATAAGTTGCCAGCGTCCATGGACTACCAGAGAAACCAATCAACGGCACACGGCCATTGAGCTCTTTGCGAATAGTGCGCACCGCATTCATCACGTAACCCAGGTCTTTTTCGCCATCAATCACACTGATAGCGTCAACATCCTTAGCGGTGCGAATGGTTTTTTCGAATTTAGGGCCTTCACCGGTAATGAAATACAAACCTAAACCCATAGCATCGGGGATAGTCAGAATATCGGAAAAAAGAATGGCCGCATCCAGCTCAAATCGCTCTAGTGGCTGTATTGTTACCTCGCAGGCAAAGTCTGCATTCTTACACAAATCCATAAAACTGCCTGCCTGCGCACGGCGCTCACGATATTCAGGCAAATAACGACCGGCCTGGCGCATCATCCATACAGGCGTGCGGTCAACAGGTTCACGGAGCAGGGCTTTGAGAAAACGATCGTTCTTTAATTCCGACATAAGACTTCATCACAAATGGTACGGGCCATAGCGAATTGCGCAGGCTGTGTTCATGGAGTGGCGCATGATACGCCAAATCGCGTAAAGGCTCTAGATGAGAAAACACCAAGAGCCTTTACTTAGCGAAAGATTTACTTATTTTCTTTAATGGTATCCTGAATACCCGACACACCACGAACCCAAGGTTTGAAACCTTTTAACTCATTCGGCAAAGTTGATGTCGCCGCATTGGCAGAATCGCGATCGGGATAGTTCCCATAAATTAACACATACCACGGCGCGCCCTGGCGTGTTTTTTGGAAGTACATCGACTTACTTTCACCCGGCAGTTTGTCCAAAATTTTCTGAATACTCTCTTCCTTGTGAGAGCCCAACAGCTGCATGGTGAAATCCGTAGATTTAAACGTAAGAATACTTGCCATGTCCTGTGCCAAACGAGAAGAAGGCGCACCCGTTGCCGCTGGGCTTGCTGACAACGGTTCTGATTGATCTAAGGATTTAGCTACCTCAATAACTTTTCCCGGCAAAACATGCGTTACAACAGCACGTTCTTTTACTTCTTCCATTTCAGGCTGCACGACCATATCTATCATAGGCACTTTAATTGATGCCACTTGAGGCGGCTGTATTTCATTTCCAGCACTTTCCTCAACGGAAGCAATAACTTCTTCTACTCGTTCAAGACTCTTATCTTCGCTAGGGCTTTCTTCAGCTAAAGATTCTACTTCGCTCTCAAGCGTTTCACCCTCAGACGCTGTCTCGAAAAAAATTTGTTCTGCGGAGGTATCTATAGCTCTTTCGTTCGAAATTTCTTTGTCTCTTTCTATCTGGCCAACCAGATTCTGCGCAGCAATTTCTGTCGTTTGTGACTGTTCACCGGCATTCTGCCACCACAGAAAACCTGCTCCTGCGACAACCAGCAGTCCAGCCAATACAACAGCAAAACTTTTAGGTTTTGTCTTCGCAGGCTCCTCATTGATCAACAACCCGCCCATGCCAGCCAGCAACACCTGCTTGGCCGCATCGTTAATTCGCCCAGGCAGCCCCTCTGACTGCTCAAAAATCGCTTTATATTCATTTTGGGAGAAGGGTGCCTTATTCAGCCCCGCATTTTCGCTAAAATACAGGTGAAGGTATTTCGAGACTTCCTCACAGCTAAAGGGTGTTATTGGTTGATGAAATATTGCTTTTTCAACAACATCCGCAGGCACCACCTGCTGAACATTAGCCATCAGTTCTGGTTGCCCGCAAAGTAAAAGGCTAATACCACAACGCTGCCCAGGCTCATTAAGTAACAACTGATAAAGCTGTTCCAACACTGGCTGCTCAAATAGATCTGCATCATCAATCACTACAATACAATGACTGTCATGGTTGAGGCTTTCGAGCGAATATTCACGTATCGCCTGGCTAAGCTGTTCGGGGGTTTCGCCTCCCACCAAGTCTGGCACGCTCAGCTGCTCAGCCATTTCCAGCAAAACCTGTGTTGGGCTATCACTTGCCAAAGCAGCGAATGAACAGACCTGATCCGTCCCCTCCTGTCCGTTAACAAAGTTTTCCAGCAACGAAGTTTTACCCGCGCCGGTAGCACCAGTAGCCACAACCAGCTTACGGCTAAAGCGAGCAAGATAATTAAACAGCCGTAATGATTTTTCTAACTGTGCCGTCGCAAAAAACAGCGGCTTCTGTGGATCAAAAGGATCGCCAATTAGGCCATAATAGTTAATGTAGGCATCCACATCCTGGTATGACTCCGAAATTTGCGGTTTACTCTGATCTAGATCGTCCATCGCACCTATCACAACTTCTTCAATTAACGGGAGTTACGTCCATTTATCATTAGCTGTCAAGCACACAAGCCATCGCCCGCAGCAAAGGTATCAGCTAATGCCTGCACATCAAACTCACTAGTAATAACAGCATCACCGATGGCCTTCATTAACACCAGTCTAAGGGCTCCATCTAAAACCTTCTTATCGACCGCCATCAGCTCCATAAACTGCTCTGCCGTCATATCCTCTGGCGGCAGAGCAGGTAGCCCTGAAGCCTCGATCAAAGCTCGGCTACGTTGACTATCTCCAGCAGAAATCCATCCCAGTCGCGCTGATAGATCGACAGCCATTACCATGCCTGCTGCCACCGCCTCACCATGCAACCAGTTTCCGTAACCCTGTGCCGTTTCAATAGCATGCCCAAAAGTATGCCCTAAATTCAGAATAGCTCGAATGCCCGATTCCCGCTCATCCTGTGCAACCACCAGCGCTTTGTTCTGGCAGGAACGTTGAAGCGTGTAAACCAGGGCCGCTGTATCACAGGCAAGAACAGACTCGCAATTCTGCTCAAGCCAATCAAAGAAGGGCGCATCACAAATCAAGCCGTATTTAATGACCTCAGCAAAACCCGCACGCAACTCTCTTATAGGTAAAGTATTGAGTGTTTCAGTATCAGCGATCACACACTGCGGCTGGTGAAAAGCACCGATCATATTTTTCCCCAACGCATGATTGACACCAGTTTTACCGCCAACAGAAGAGTCCACCTGGGATAAAAGCGTAGTTGGAATCTGAATAAAATTGACACCACGCTGGTAGCTAGCGGCGGCGAAACCAGTAATATCACCGACCACACCACCACCCAGCGCAATTAAAGTCGTAGTTCTGTTATGCCGTGCTTTAAGCAAACCATCAAAAATAAGGTTAACGCTCTCTAATGTTTTAAAAACTTCGCCATCAGGCAAAATGACAACATCACACTGATAACTTGCGCAGCCGGCTTTCACTTGCTCAAGATAAAGAGGAGCAACTGTTTCGTTGCTAACAATCATGACCTGATTGCCATGAATGTGGGGGGTTAGTAAATCCAGCTTACCCAATAACCCCGGTCCAATGTGGATGGGGTAACTACGATCACCAAGATCAACCTCTAAAGTCTGCATGTAAGCTCTCTTTCGATACCGTCAACAAAAGAGTCATTATAAGGAATTCGGATAAAATTTGGGCTACTACTGTAATTATTTACTGCAAACTAACTGACATTATCAATCTGAGGAATCAAGAAACTGACAAATTTTTCGAACAACGGCCTGTGGATTCCCCTGATGAGTAGAAACAATCAAATCCGCAACCGAACGGTATAGAGGATCTCGTACCTCCAAGAGCTTTTCTAGCACCTCTCGCGGATTTCCCTGCTGAATCAACGGCCTATTTTTATCTCGCAACGTCCGCTGATACTGTTGATCAACGGATGTTTCTAAATAAATCACCGTTCCTCTGGAAGCTAAAAACTGACGGTTTTTTTCGCTCAGAATAGCCCCGCCTCCCGTTGCTAAAACAACTTCAGAAAGCTGGCTTAACTCATCCAGCATTGCCGTTTCCCTATTTCGAAATCCCTCCTCACCTTCCATATCGAAGATCCAAGGAATATCAGCTCCAGTACGGGCCTCAATTTCGTGGTCAGTATCCTTAAACGGGTGTGACAACTCTTTGGAAAGCATGCGCCCGATGGTGCTTTTACCAGCGCCCATCGGGCCAATTAGGAATACGCGTTGAGATTTACCCACTAGCGAATAGAAACCGTATCTTTAATCAACTTGGGAGTAATAAAGATCAACAGCTCGGTTTTCTCGTCACTTTTAATGGTGCGCTTAAACAGAGCACCCAAAACAGGGATATCACCCAGCAGAGGGGTTTTCGAAACGCTTTCTATTGTTTCCCTCTCATACACACCACCCAACACTATCGTCTCACCATTCTCAACCAACACTTGCGTCTGAATTTCACGGGTATCAATACTTGGAATGCCTAAGAAAACTTGACCCACTGAGTCTTTGTTTATCTTCAGGTCCATAATAATTCGGTCATCCGGTGTGATTTGAGGTGTCACTTCCAGTGAAAGAACGGCATCTTTAAAGCTAACCGTTGTTGCACCACTTGAAGAGGCTTCCTGATAGGGAATTTCAACACCTGATTCAATACGTGCAGTCTGCCCATCAGCGGTAATCAACTTAGGTTGAGACACCACTTCACTAACCCCATCACTTTCCAATGCCGATAATGTTAAATCTAGGGTGTCGTTACCATGAATAAAGCCAACCTGAAGAGCCGATGTTGCACCTATTACACCCAAATCAACAGCAATATCACCAACACCGCCACCACTAATCGTACTTGTAGTTGTATTTGCGCTACTTCCCGTATCCACTGCCGTAAAGCCCCAACGAATACCTAACTCCTTATCAAACGAGTCTCTAGCAATAACGATTCTGGCCTCTACTTGCACCTGCCTAACAGGCACATCCAGGTAAGACAAAGCACTACGAATCGCATCCATTTTCGCGGCAGTATCCTGTACTAACAGAGTGTTAGTGCGATCATCTACTGAGACTGAGCCACGCGATGACAACAAACCCTGCTCGGCAGACATTAACGCGGCAATATCTGTCGCTTTCGCATAATTAACCTGAATAAATTCAGTACGAAGTGGAGCTAACTCAGCAACCTGACGGCTGTTTTCTAGTTCTAAACGTTCACGATTAGCCATTTCATCGGCAGGTGCGACCATTAATACATTGCCAATTTTACGCTTATCCAAGCCTTTTGTTTTTAGAATCAAATCCAACGCCTGATCCCAAGGTACATTCTGCAAGCGCAGAGTAATTCGTCCAGCAACTGTATCACTGGCAACCAGGTTCAGATTGGTGAAATCTGCTATCAGCTGAAGAACTGAACGGACCTCAATATCTTGAAAGTTAAGGGAGAGTTTTTCACCCGAGTATGGGAACCTCTCTTTACGAAGTTTCTCGGCATCATCTTTACTAACCGGCTTGAAGTCCAGCACCAGTTTATTATCGGTTTGATAAGCCAAATAATCATAAGTACCTTTTGCTTCAATTGTAATGCTGCTGCCCTCACCCTCCGGCAAAGCATCGACAAAATGAACAGGTGTTGCAAAATCAATCACATCCAGGCGGCGCTGCAACGCAGCTGGTAGCACAGCGTTTGGAAAGGTAACCCTGACATTGGAGCCTTCCTGTGCAATATCAATTTCCACATCGGATTTTGAAAGGTCAATTTCTACCCGTCCTTCACCGGACTCACCTCGACGAAAATCAATACCCGTAACACTACGCAGGTTTTGATCAACTTGTGTCGATACCGCTTCAGCTTTTTGAGACGTAATAGAATCGGTATTTACAACTTTCTGCTGAGAAAACCCAGTACTTCCCGCCCCCAACATAATATATAAGCTAGAACCATCAACTCGTGTTGAGTAACTAACCATTTCGGTAAGGCTGACCACCAATCGAGTTCTTTCTCCTGCCTCCAGCACCGTAACACTTCGTGCGTTACCATTACCCAAACTATGGTATTTTGAATCTAGCCCACTAGACACATCGAATAAATCTAACGTAATACGTGCAGGCTCATCAATTGTATAACTCCGGGGCGCAGGAGGTGTACCGTTAAAGTGTAGCTGCATTTCAACACGATCCCCTGACAACGATGCAAAATCAATGCTTTGTAAAGTCACTCCGGCACTCACAACTCCACTACACAACAGACCAAAAGCCAAAGTAACAACACTGACTACAGGACCAACCAATGCTCGCAATGATGTCCACTTGCTTACCTTGCCCGTTCTTATTTTCATTAGTAACATCTCCACTGATACCTATGTTCCGTCTTGCAGCTTAATAGCGCGAGGTCTTTCCAGCCAGCCACCATGCCCATCCGGCACAATTTCAATAAGCTCTACTGATCCTGGATTAATACTTACAACTTCACCGTGGTTACGGCCTACATAGTTCCCCACCTTGACTCGATGCACACCACCATCAGCATCATCCAGCAAAGCCCAGACGTCATTTTCAGTCAACGCTAAAGTACCGACCATTGAAATAGCATCAACACTAAAGTTTTCTAGGTATTCTTTTGGCCGCTGCAAATCCGGTTTGATATTGCTCTTAGCCCGCTCTTGCTGATATCTAATTAGCTTAATTTCAACTGGCGCAGTAAAAGGTCCACGTAAACCCGCTGCACTGTATTTAAAACTCTCATAAGGTTTGAACTCAGGCAAAGGTTCAATACGTCCTTTAGGACGTGCATTCACTTCAGCCACATAGGCTTGCAGATCATCAAACTCTCCACCGCCTGAACAGCCTGAAAGCAATGCAACACCCGCCAGCATAGGCAGAAGGCATTGACGCAAAGCTAACTTCTCCATTATTGCGCCTCCACATCATCGTTATAACGGTATGTTTTTGCAGTAATCGTCATCGCCAGTAACCCGCCTGACTCCATGGGGGTGATTTCAAAATCATGCAGCGTCACAATACGCGGAAGGCTTGCAACACCACTTACAAATGAGCCCAAATCGTGATAGCCGCCTCGCACTTGAATTTCAATAGGCAGCTCCACATAAAACTCAGCATTTTGCTCCGGCAGAAGTCTAATTGAGTCAATCTCAAGGCCACTGCCTAAGCCGGTATGGGTGATATCTTCTAGCAGCCCAGGCACTTCCGTATCTTTAGGAAGCTGACGCACCAGCGCACCAAAGGACTTATCCATCTCTTCCATTTGCTTACGATAAACATCCAAGTTAGCGGCTTTAAAAGCTTTACCTTCATACTCCTGCTTGAGCTGAACCTCTTTCTTCGATTCTCGCTCCTGCTCGTCCAACAGCGTATTAAGATGAAAGTAGTAACCCAAGAAAATAACAATAGCTAATACTAATGCCCAAACAATAATCTTAATGACCAGAGGCCAAGATCCGGCATTTTTAAAATCCAGATCATTGATATCAAAGTCCTTTAGCCCCTCTGTTAACCCAGATACATTCACGAATTAACCCTCCTGATCTTCGGCAGTAACATACCGCTTAACGGTAAGGTCAAAATCATTTGATTTCTCGCCATCACCACCTTCTTCTGACGCTTTCACCGACGTTAAGTTGGGATCCATAAACCATTCAGAACCGTCCAGCTTGCGCATCAAACTTGAAATCCTGTTGTTGGACTCTGCCCGCCCCTGAATAGAAAGGCCATCAGCTTTACGAGCTAGGCCGGTATAAAAAACACCGTCTGGCAAGGTCCGGACCACTTCATCAAACATATGAACAATCACCGGACGATTACCTTGCAACTCCTGAATAACCCGCATACGAGCAACCAACTGATCACGGCGACTTTTTAATTTATCAATTTCTTGGATTTTGCGTTCTAGCGACGAGATTTCACCGGACAAATAACTATTCCGGGCCTGTTGCTCTTCAATATTACTGTTGACCAAACGGTCTTGCATAAACACAAACAGCAGACCGATAACCGCCATTCCCACCAGCGCTATCAAAAAGTCCTTTTGCTCCTCTGCCCGACGCTCCTCGCGCCATGGCTTTAAATTAATCCGCGCCATTAGTCAAAGCTCCTCATCGCTAAACCACACGCAATCATCAAGGAGGGGGCGTCATTGCTTAACGCTGTCGTATTCACCTTAGGTGAAACCGACATGCCAACAAATGGGTTTGCAACAACCGTTGGCGTATCTGTCTTATCCCTGACCTGTTCATCTAACCCGGAAATACTCGAGGTACCACCCGCCATCAAAATATAGTCCACCGAGTTATGCTGACTTGAAGAATAAAAAAACTGCAACGACCGTGTCACCTGTTGAACCGCAGCATCGATAAAGGGTTTTAACACTTCCGATTCATAGTCATCAGGCAGCCCACCCTGTTTCTTTGCCAGTCCTGCTTCTTCTGCCGACAGGCCATAACGTCGCTGAATTTCTTCTGTTAACTGCTGACCACCAAATAGCTGCTCGCGAGTGTAAATGGTTTTACCTTCACTTAACACGCTCAGTGTTGTCATAGTGGCGCCAATATCAACAACGGCCACCGTTTGCTCACTCGTGTCGCCTTTAAGCTGACCTGTCACCAATTCAAAAGCGCGCTGCATAGCATAGGCCTCAACATCAACCACCTTGCAATCAAGGCTAGCAACATCACAGACATCTTCGCGTAGCTCCACATTTTCACTACGACATGCCGCTAGCAAGACTTCTGCCATTTCAGGGTTTGCTTCAGATACACCCTGAACCTCGAAGTCCAGTGCCACCTCATCCAGCGAATAGGGAATATACTGATCAGCTTCCACGCTGATTTGACTCTCCATTTCTGCTTCAGACAAAGAGCCATTCATCTCAATAGTCTTAGTGATCACCGCAGAACCAGCTACCGCAACAGCAGCAGCCTTTGACTTGGACTCTGAACGCGTCAAGGCACGTCGAATTGCTTCGCCAACAGCTTCTACATCGGTGATATTGTTCTCAACAACAACACCAGCAGGCAATGGCTCAACGCCATAACACTCAACACGGTATCGTCCACCCGACCGACTCAGTTCAAGTAGTTTCACCGAGGTTGAGCTGATATCAATACCTAATATCGAGCTGCTTTTTTTCTTAAATATTCCCAGCACAACGAATAACCCCTTTTGCCCCAAACCATTCTGTAGGTAAATTGACTAACTATCATTAAAGTCCATAAATCAAACTAGCGCAAATAGATAAAGGACTATTATTCTGCTTATAATAGGCAGCCCATTTTAATCAGCCTTGCCTGTCTACAAACAGGCTATTCACTAGAGTAAACATGAAGTTATCTAAAAGACTTAAAAAAGTCTTCATCCTCGGTTCCCTGCTACTTATTTGTACTGCTACGCTTTCCGTGACAGGGCTAGCTCTTTACCTCAATCCTAGACTGCCAGAAATCGAGACCCTCAAAAATATCCAACTTCAAGTTCCCTTAAGAATTTACTCAGCCGACCAACAACTAATTGCCGAATTTGGTGAAAAACGGCGCCAGCCCATCAGCTATGAACAAGTACCAGCACTTTTTATACAAGCCATTTTAGCAGCTGAAGATGACCGCTTCGAGGATCACCATGGCGTTGATATAAAAGGACTTTTGCGTGCAGCCGTACAGCTTGTCAGCACCGGCCATATTCAGTCCGGCGGCAGCACCATTACCATGCAGGTTGCCAAAAACTATTTCCTGACTCGCGAACGTACTTTCAGCCGTAAATTTAACGAAATCCTGCTGGCACTACAGATTGAACAGGAGCTCAGCAAAAAGGAAATCCTTGAGCTTTATGTGAACAAAATATATCTCGGTAACCGCGCCTACGGCATCCAGGCTGCCGCTCGTGTTTACTACGGCAAAGACATCAAAGAATTAAGTCTAGACCAACTAGCAATGATTGCAGGCCTTCCCAAGGCGCCCTCTCGCTACAACCCAATCGCCAACCCTGAGCGTGCCACAACTCGCCGCAACTGGATTTTACAACGCATGGTAAAACTGGGCTTTATTGACCAGAACCGTTACAACGAAGCTAGCATTCAACCTGTCAGCGCCGTTCGCCACCGACTTAACACGGCTGTTGATGCGCCCTACGTTGCCGAAATGGTCAGAAGTAAATTACTCAAACGATTTTCCACAGAGCAAATTTACACTGCCGGATTAAGTGTTTACACCACACTGCAAAGCGACCTGCAACACAGCGCAAATCGCGCCGTACAGAACGGAATACTTGCCTATGATCGACGCCACGGCTATCGCGGAGCAATCAGTAACAGCGACGTCAGCACCCCCGAAAATATGGCCGCCGCACTAGAAACATTAAAAGACCGCAGATCCATTGGCCCTTTATTACCAGCCTTGGTTAGCCGCGTTCAGGACGACTTCATCATAGCCACCCTAAACAGCGGCGATCAGGTACAGGTATCTTGGGAGGGTTTAAGCTGGGCGCGCAGCTTCATCAGCGTAAATTCCATGGGCCCCCTGCCAAAAATTGCGCAAAAAGTAGCATCAACTGGCGACCAAATATTCCTCCTCGAAAGCACCGACAACGAAGGCAACCCGAGCTGGTCGCTAGCACAGAAGCCACAGGTACAAAGCGCCTTTGTCTCGCTCAACCCTCACAATGGTGCATTACTGGCACTGGTTGGAGGCTTCAGCTTCCACCACAATAAATACAATCGCGCCACCCAGGCCACTCGTCAACCCGGCTCCAATTTCAAGCCTTTTATTTACACGGCAGCACTTGAGAACGGGTACACCGCGGCAAGCATCATTAATGATGCCCCAGTAGTTTTTGACGATGACCAATTGGAAAATGCCTGGCGCCCCGAAAACTACAGCGGCAAATTTTTTGGTCCAACCCGACTACGAACTGCACTCTATAAATCGCGCAACCTTGTCTCCATTCGCCTGCTGCGCGCCATCACCATCCCAACCGCCATCAACTATGTCGAACGCTTTGGCTTCAAAAAATCTAAGCTACCAAGAGATCTCTCATTAGCGCTCGGCAGCGCCACAGTCACACCGCTGGAAATCGCCACTGGCTACGCCAGCTTTGCCAATGGCGGACACAAGATCAGTCCCTACTTCATTTCCCGCATCGAAGATAATCAGGGCCAACTACTGTTTCTTCACACCCCGGAAAGCGTCTGCAACGACTGTGACAAACAAAACGACGACGAAACTGAAGAACAACTACCGATCGCTCAAACCGCGCCGCCAATTGATACCGAACTAACAGCTGGTACAACTAGCGAAATTAGCAGTCCTCAGATTACCCTCCGCACCCTGCCCGCACAGCGAATTATTGAGCCTCGCGCTGCTTACATCATGAACACCATTCTTCGTGATGTAGTGCAACGCGGCACCGCACGCCGCGCTCGCGCATTAGGTCGCAATGATCTGGCAGGCAAAACCGGCACCACCAACGATCAAAAAGATGCCTGGTTTTCGGGCTTCCAAAGCAACGTTGTTGCCACTGCCTGGGTAGGTTTTGATCAACCACAAACGATGGGGCGCCGCGAAGCTGGTGGCTTCGCCGCATTACCAATCTGGATTGACTATATGCGCGACGCCCTAAGGGGCGCTCCTGAATCGCACCTTATTCAACCATCAGGCCTGGTAACAGTACGCATTGACCCTGCCACCGGCTTGCGCGCAGAACCCGGCGCCGAAGATGCTATTTTCGAAATTTTCCGCTCGGAAAATACGCCCAAAGACGCAACAACCCACAACGACCTACCTCCTGTATTCGGCGAAGAGGAAGAAAATATTCCAGAGCAACTGTTTTAACTCCCCTGAAGCGCCCCTCGATAAAAGCCAAACATAAAAAAACCCCAGATACCGAAGCATCTGAGGTTTTTATCAACTCTCGCTGATCGCGTCTAAAATTACTTAGTGCGAGTACCGAAACGCTTATTGAAGCGATCGATACGTCCACCAATCTCAGCCGTTTTCTGCTTACCCGTGTAGAAAGGGTGACACTGTGAACACACGTCAACGTGCATATCAGCTGCTAATGTTGAACGTGTTTTGATTTCGTTACCACAGCTACAAGTCACTGCGATGTCTTCGTATTTAGGGTGGATGCCCTCTTTCATGTTCTTCACCTCGGTATATTATGCACCGCCACCTGAGCTTCGTC
>Ga0209395_1001181_pt1 | contig 37219 bp, 24 predicted proteins | sample GOMGulsemesocosm_3_FD_184635 | JGI IMG/M metagenome (GOLD analysis project Ga0209395, IMG submission 184635) | Methane-oxidizing microbial communities from mesocosms in the Gulf of Mexico - GOM9D Gulf of Mexico (SPAdes) (version 2) | ecosystem: Environmental > Aquatic > Marine > Cold seeps...
TATTTCTACAATATAGAAATATAATCCTACCTTTGCAATCCGAAATATTTCGGGGTGTAGCGTAGCCCGGTCATCGCGCCTCGTTTGGGACGAGGAGGTCGCAGGTTCGAATCCTGCCACCCCGACAGAAGAAGTCTAAGAATTTTAATTCTTGGGCTTTTTTTTATGGGAAAAAACTTAGATTTGTTTTTTATCCATTTTTACAACAACCAACTCACATTTATAAAATTGCAATATGAAATCTATTTTAAATCTTTTTTTAATAAGCATCTTATTAAGTGGATGCGCTAAAAAAAACAAAACCTTTTTAGTTTCTGATATTTCAATACTCCCAAAACCCGCAAGTTTAGAATTGTTTGAAGAATCTTTTTCTATAGATAATAACTCTTCAGTATCAACAACTGCTAGTGATCAAAAAAATGCAGCCAAGTATCTTATTGCACTTCTTGAGTCGACAACAAAACATCAATTAGAACTGAAAGAAAACAAAAAATCCTCTATAACATTTATCAAAAACAACGATTTAAATTCTGAGGCTTATCTATTAACGGTTACATCTTCGAAAATTACTATAACTGCAAACGATGCAGCAGGTTATTTTTACGGCGTGCAAACCTTAAATCAACTAATATCAAAACAGGCAATTGAGAATTCTAAAAAAGTAAAATGGTTAGTTCCGTCTGTTACAATAAGTGACAGGCCACGTTTTAAATGGCGTGCGTATATGTTAGATGAATCGCGATATTTTCATGGAGAAGCTTTTGTAAAAAGAATGCTAGATGAAATGGCTCGCTTAAAAATGAATGTTTTTCATTGGCATTTAATCGATGATGCTGGCTGGCGAATTGAAATTAAGAAATACCCTCTTTTAACTAAAGTTGGCGCATTTCGAACAGATAGTGAAATTGAAACCTGGAAAAGTGGAAAAACTTCTGGAAAACCACATGGTGGATTTTACACCCAAGAACAAATTAAAAACATTGTTGCCTACGCAGCAGAAAGAAATATCACAATCGTTCCAGAATTTGAAATGCCAGGACACTCTAACGCTGCTATTGCTTCTTATACTTGGCTTGGCACTGCTGGAGTTGATATTGATGTACCTGTTAAATTTGGAAGGTTGTACGACAACTATGATGTAACGAAGCCAGAAGTAATACAGTTTATAAAAGATGTTTTAACAGAAATGTTTGAATTATTCCCTTCAAAAGTAATTCATATTGGTGGAGATGAAGTAGGGTATAAAGTTTGGGAAGAATCAAAATCTGTACAGAAATACATGAAAAAACATGGACTAAAAACTCCAGCAGATCTACAAATAGATTTTACAAATAAGATTTCTCAATTCATGGAAAAGAACGGTCGCAGAATGATGGGTTGGAATGAAATATTAGGTAAAAACATCCACAAAGGATTCGCTGAGAAAAAAGATGATAAAGAAGCAGAAACTAAATTAGCCAAAAATGTTGTTGTTCACTTCTGGAAAGGCGATTTAGCGATGGCACAGGAGGCAGCAAAAAAAGGATATGGCATCGTAAATTCTATTCACACACACACGTATTTAGATTACGATTACAAATACACTCCGCTAGAGAAGTCATATAATTTTGATCCAATTCCAAAAGGTCTAGAAGAAAAATATCATAAAAATATTTATGGTACTGGTTGCCAAATGTGGAGTGAATGGACACCAACTAATAAAGATATAGAGTTCCAAACATTCCCAAGAATTGCTGCTTATGCTGAAGTTGGGTGGACTCAACTTGAAAACAAAGATTTTAAAAGCTTTAAAATTGCGCTTAAAAAAGCACAAAAACGCTGGGATAACCTCAACATAAATTATGCTAAAGTATTAGAATAAATCAACAACAATTAACTTATGAAACAATCTGCTCTAAAAATAACTGTATTCTTTTTTCTTTTTATTCTTAACATCCCCATACAAGCTCAGAAAAAAGTTAAAAACAAGAGAATAGTAAAGGTGTTATCATATAATATTCTTGGAGGAAGAACCACCAAAAACGATTTTAATTTAGACGCAGTTGCTAAAGTAATTAATGACACAAAACCCGATTTTGTTGCAATGCAAGAAGTCGATTATAAAGTTAACAGATCTAAAAAATATGACTTGGTTACAGAACTAGGTTGGAGAACCAAAATGACACCAATTTTTGCGAGAGCGATGTATTATGACGGTGGAGAATATGGTGAAGGTATACTGTCAAAATTCTCTTTTTTAAGCACCAGGAATGTGGCATTGCCTTTTCTTAAAGGTCAAGAACCTAGAGCAGCTATAGAGATTGTAGTTGAACTAGCATCAAAAGACACCATCGCTTTTATCGGTACACATTTTGCTCATGAGGGAAACCCTGGAAGAGAACTACAAGCGAAAAAGATAAATGAAGTCTTTTCAAAAAATAAATACCCAACTATTTTAGCTGGAGATTTAAATGCAATTCCGGGTAGCGGACCAATAAACATACTTGAAAAAATGTGGGAAACTTCGTACAATAAGAAAAACCCAGAATTTACTTTTCCTTCTGACAACCCAAAAGTTAAAATAGACTACGTCATGTTTTACCCTAAAAATAGATGGAAAATACTTAAAAAAAAGATAATAAAAGACACATATGCTTCAGATCATTGTGTTTATTTAGTAACTTTAGAACTTTTAGTTGAAAAATAAAATCACACAAAAGGCTAAAGAATAACATATTTTTTTCAGCATTAATATATTCACTTCACCCACAAACACAAACTACCCACCTAACACACAAATAATTACAACCCCCATCATATACAAGACTCTATAATAAGCCTTAAAATCAAATTTTGTTTACAGCCATTTCTTTAACTTATTATTTGTGAAATTAACTTTTCTTTAACATATTTTTGTATATTTCCAAACACAAGAACAAACGCTATTTGTTCATAAAAATTTGAAGTAGCCCCCTCTTCTCTCAAATTTTTAAATATTTATTGGTAGACTTATATAAACACGTATGGAATTTAAGATTTTAAATGTATTCTGTGAAAAAGGACAACAACATACAAAAAGAGTTAAACAAAAAATCAGACCAAAATTAATTATAGCACTCATTTGCTATAGTTCATTTATTTTTTCTCAAGAATTCAAAAGAGTTGAATACCAAACTGGCTTAGACCTTTTGGAGGGAAATATTGGGGTTTCTGTAGCTGATTTCGACGGTGACAATGATTTAGATTTATTTGTTGTCTCCAAATATAGAGATGTAAATAATGATGAAAAAACTAAGAGTAAGTTATATCGAAATAATAATGATGGAACTTATACTGATGTGACAACCGCAGCAGGATTAGCAAATTTACATCCATATGAAGATGGACACTTAAAAGATTTGGATAATATTATCCCTGATGGATATACAGCCTATAAATGGGGAGCTTCTTGGGGAGACTATGACAATGATGGAGATCCTGATTTATTTTTCACAAATACATATAGAGTTCAACTTTTCGAAAACTTAGGAGATGGCACCTTTGCAAACGTGACAGAAAGCGTGGGTATTACTTCTTTTAATAATTGCTTTAACACAACTGCATTATGGTTTGATTTTGACAAAGATGGCTATTTAGATCTTTTTATAGGTGATTACGCTTCAAGTTGCGGAAAGAACACTTTGTATAAAAATAATGGAAATGGTACTTTTAAAGACGTCTCTAACCTCTTAGATGATGTTAATGCAAGCAATAGAGAAAGTTTTTTTACTTTTATGGCAGTTCCTATTGATGTGAACAATGATGGATGGTTAGACCTATATATAGCGAATGACTTTGGTCGTAATGATTTACTTATTAACGAAAATGGCACAAAATTCTCAGAACAATCTTCAGCTTACAATTTAGATGATGACGGAACTGGAATGGCTTTATCTATTGGAGATTACGATAACAATGGAATTTTTGATATTTACTTATCTAATACAGCTAGAAATTCTCTTTTTTCTCAAAATGTAGATAACACATATACAGATAAAGCATTAGAACAAGGAGTCGCATTTGGAACTTGGGCTTGGGCGTCTCGTTTTGCAGATTTTGATTTGGATACAGATGAAGATTTACTACTTGTTAATGGAGATAAAAGAGGATATAACTATAACCTTTATTTCAAAAATTTATTAAACGAAGGAGAATCAAACTTTGTAGATAAATCTGCAGAAACCAATATCAAAGAATTAACATACAGTATGGCTACTAAAGTCTTTGATTTTGACAATGACGGAGATCTTGATATTTTTATATCAAATAGAAATAAAGAATCTTTTTTTTACGAGAATAAAACGATAACAGGAGCTACATCCAACAACTTACATTGGTTTAAAGTAAAACTACAAGGAACCGTTTCAAATAGAGATGCTATTGGAACTAAAATTTCAATAAAGACAGAAAGCGGAACTTATTACCGATACCACCATGGTTCAAGTTTATATAGCCAGAGTTTACAAGCAGTACATTTTGGAGTAGGCTCAGATACAAAAATTCAAGAAGTAAAAATTACATGGCCTTCTGGAACAGAAGAAACCCATACAAACATAGACGCAGATAACACCATACTAGCAATAGAAGGTCAAGGATATCAAGTATTAAATATAGCGCCAAGTAATGTGGTTTCTGGCTGTACCAATCCGGCCTCATGTAATTACAACCCTCTTGCTTTAATTGATGATGGTTCTTGTACATTTCTTGATTCAAAATCTATCGTTGGAAACACAACCTCTACATTTTTCAATACAGAAACCTACACTTACCCAATCAGTAATAGTTCAGAAATAACTTGGCAAGTTATTGGAGGAGAAATCATCAGCGGTGAAAACACCCAAACAATTTCTGTTAAATGGGGAATTGAAAACATAGGTAAGGTTATAGCTACTGAAGTAGGTAGTCAGTGCTCAAGTATGCCAGTTAAATTAGTTGTTAATCTTGTAAAAGGAGAAATATTTTTTAATGACAAGGTCTCAATTGCCAGGTTATGGAATGAAGCATTATTACAAGCCATTAGAGAAGATTACGCCAGACCAACAGTTCATGCAAGAAACTTATTTCATACTAGTATAGTCATGTATGATGCTTGGGCTATTTATAGCAAAACTGCTAAACCATATTTAATTGGATCAAAAGAGCATGCATATAAAAGTGAACTAAAAAGTTTTACACCTTTAGAAGAACAAAAAATATCTAGAGACAAAGCTATTAGTTATGCTTCTTACAGATTATTATCTCATCGATTTAAAGATTCTCCAAATGCCAATAAAACACTAGAACGATTTAACCTGTTAATGTCAACATTAGACTTTGACCTTAACTATACTTCAGTTGATTATTCTACTGGAAACGCTGCTGCTCTAGGTAATTACATTGCAGAAACAATCATTGCTTTTGGTTTTACCGATGGAGCAAGAGAAGAAACCAAGTATGATAATGGACATTATCAACCACTTAATTCTCCCTTAGTACCTAATTTACCAGGAAGTGGATCTGTTACCGACCCAAATAGATGGCAACCTCTTTCTTTAGATGTATTTATAGATCAAAGTGGAAATCAAATTATTGGAACAACTCCTGAATTTTTGAATCCTGAATGGGGAGATGTTACCCCTTTTTCATTAACAGAAAATGATAAGACAGAATTCATAAGAGACGGAAATATTTACAAAGTATATCATAATCCGCAAAACCCTCCATATTTAGATTTAAATGTAGATACAGATGATAGCGACATTTATAAATGGGGGAATTCTTTAGTTTCAATTTGGGGATCACATTTAGATCCAAAAGACAATGTTATGTGGGATATCTCACCAAATACTGTTGGAAATATTGATATTGAGTCATTCCCAACTACTTTTAATGAGTATCCTGATTTTTATAACACAGTTATTGGAGGAGACATAAGTAAAGGCTATACTTTAAACCCAATTACAAATTCACCATATGAAAAACAAATGGTGCCAAGAGGTGATTTTACTAGAGTTTTAGCTGAGTTCTGGGCAGATGGCCCTGACTCTGAAACTCCACCTGGACATTGGTTTACTCTTTTAAATCATGTTAGTGACCACCCTCTTTTAAAGAAAAAAATGAATGGTGTTGGCGAAGAGCTAGATGAACTCGAGTGGGATGTGAAATCTTATTTCATTTTAGGTGGAACCATGCATGATGCAGCTATAGCTGCATGGAGCATAAAAGGTTGGCATGATTATGTTAGACCAATTTCTGCGATTCGATTTATGGCAGATATGGGACAAAGCACTGACCCTAGTAAAAGTAATTATAATATCGCTGGGATACCGTTAAAAGATGGATATGTTGAAATTATTGAAGCTGGAGATGCTTTAGAAGGGCGACTACATGAAAACATTGGCAAGATAAAACTATATACATGGAAAGGGCCTAATTATATTGGCAACCCAAAAACAGATAACGCTGGTGTTGGCTGGATACTTGCAGAGAACTGGTGGCCATATCAAAGACCATCATTTGTTACGCCTCCTTTTGCTGGATTTGTTTCTGGACACTCAACCTATTCAAGAGCAGCAGCTGAAGTAATGACTTTACTAACTGGAGACAGTTATTTTCCAGGTGGATATGGCGAGTTCATTGCAAAGAAAGATGAATTCTTAGTGTTTGAAAATGGTCCATCTGTAGACATTAAACTTCAATGGGCAACCTATCGTGATGCTTCAGACCAATGTAGTTTATCAAGAATCTGGGGAGGAATCCACCCTCCAGTTGATGATATTCCAGGAAGACTTATTGGAGAAAAAATTGGAGTAGATGCATTTAATTTTGCAACCTCATTTTTCAATGGAAAACAGTTTACCGATAAAATTAGTGTGTACCCTAATCCATCAATAGGAAGTTTTGCAATTTATAATTCGAAAGAATCTGACAATATTTATTTATTAGATATAAACGGAAGAAAAATATCAATCAAATTAAAACAATACAACTCTAAAAACAAAACAACAACAATTAAGCTACCAAATACACTGTCTGCTGGAATTTACATCTTGAAAATTAATGAGACATCGAAAAAGATCATTTTACAAAAACAGTAGTTTAATAAACTATTGAATTTCACAAACAAAAAGACTTCTTTTCAATATTGAGTTTTTTTGTTTGTAAAATTGTTAGTCAACAAAAACAATGCTAAAACTCAAATCAATTCTAATTGCTAACCCTCTCTATTTTAACCTGTTTTGACAACTAATTTATTGCCTTAAAAAAATTCTATAAAAAATCAAAAAAAGACTTGCGTAATAACTTTAAATATTTTTAATTTGCACCCTTCAAAAGCCGATGTAGCTCAGCTGGCTAGAGCAGCTGATTTGTAATCAGCAGGTCGGGGGTTCGAGTCCCTTCATCGGCTCTTTAAAGTCCTTTCAAAAGAAAGGACTTTTTTTATGCTCTAAATTGACCGAATTTTCATTAAATTTGTTCTTAATTATCACAGAAAAACCAATCAAACTAATATGCTTATAATTGGAATTGCAGGAGGAACAGGAAGCGGAAAAACAACTGTTGTTAATAAAATCATTAAAGAACTTCCAACTGATGAAGTTTGTGTAATCTCACAAGATTCATACTACAACGCTACAAACAGCCTTAGCTATGAGGAACGAAAAAAGATCAATTTTGATCATCCAAGAGCAATCGATTTTGATTTAATCATTGCCCATTTAAAAGACTTAAAAGCGGGAAAAACAATAAACCAACCTATCTATTCTTTTGTTACTCACAACCGCACAAAAGACGTCATAAAAACACACCCAAGAAAAGTAATAATTGTTGAAGGGATTTTAATCTTTAACAATGAAGCATTAAGGGACCTTTTTGATATCAAAATATTTGTTCATGCTGATACTGACGAACGTTTAATTAGAAGAGTACGAAGAGATATTAATGAAAGAGGTAGAGATGTAAATGAGGTTTTAAGCCGTTATCAAGACACTTTAAAACCAATGCATCAACAATTTATCGAACCAACAAAAAATTTTGCAGATATAATTATTCCTAACGACAGACATAATAATGTTGCTATAGATATAGTTAGAACAGTAATAAGCAATAAACTATAAATGACTTTTAAGCAGTTTAAACAAAATAGATTTGTTAAATTTTGCACCAATAGGTATGTAATTATTTTAACCACATTTGTTGTTTGGATGCTTTTTTTTGATGATAACTCAAACCTTGTCCATAGAGAATATAATACTGAAATTAATGAACTAGAAACAGTTATAAAATTTTATAAAAAGAAAATAAACGAGGATAAAACAACCATTAGAAACCTTGAAGATTCTTTACAGTTAGAACGATTTGCAAGAGAAAAATATTTAATGAAAAAAGAAAACGAAGATATTTATATTATTGAATTTGATACCTTAAAAAAATAATGAGTACTAATTTATTTGATAAATTCACAACAACTTCTGCCTCAGCTTGGAAACAAAAAATTCAAGTTGACTTAAAAGGTGCTGATTATAACGATACTCTTTTATGGAAAACAGATGAAGGAATTGTTGTAAAGCCTTTTTACACAAAAGACGATTGTAAGAACAGCTCAAATACAGACTCAACGTTTAAATTCAATATTTCTCAATCTATTTTTATAAGTGATGAGAAAATCGCGAATTACATAGCCATAAACGCTATTGAAAAAGGAGCTAATGCAATTGAGTTTATTGCGACTGAAAAGTTCAATTACAAAATAGCACTTCAAAAAATTGATTTTACTCAAGTAAGCATCTATTTCAGATTTCAATTTTTAGACTCAGATTTTGTAAATAATGTTTCAGATTTTGTAGACTCAAAAACCTGTTTTATTCAAACAGACATTATTAACAATTTAGCACAGACTGGCAATTGGTTTAAAAACCTTAAATCTGATCATACAGAATTTGAAAAAATTGTAAGTCATTCAAATAATTCAATTGGGGTTGATGCAAGTTTGTATCAAAATGCAGGAGCTACTAGTACACAACAATTAGCATATGCTCTGGCACATGCAAACGAATATTTAAATCATTTTGGAAGCGAAATGGCCTCAAAGTTTCATTTTAACTTTGCTGTTGGAAGTAATTATTTCTTTGAAATAGCCAAATTAAGAGCATTTAGAATTCTATGGAAGTCTTTATTAAAAGAATATGGAATTGAAAATTCTGAAACCTCTATTTTTGCTCAACCAAGCTCACGTAACAAAACAATTTACGACTATAATGTAAATATGTTAAGAACAACATCAGAATCTATGAGTGCTATTTTGGGTGGGGCAAATACAATTTGCAACCTGTCATATGATAGTGTTTACCATAAGAAAAATGAATTTGGAGAAAGAATTGCTCGAAATCAATTATTAATTTTACAACAAGAAAGCTATTTAGAAAGTGCAAATACATTTGCTAAAGGCTCTTATTACATAGAAAGCATAACAAATCAATTAGCAGAAAAAGCACTGCAAATATTTAAAGATATTGAAAAAAGTGGAGGCTTTTTAAAACAGCTAAAACTTGGTGTAATTCAGAGAAAAATAACTGAAAATGCAGCAAAAGAACAAGAAAAATTTGATAAAGGAGAACTCATTTTATTAGGAACAAACAAACAGCCTAACAAAGATGATCTAATGAAAAACGAGATAGAGTTGTATCCTTTCTTAAAAACAAAACAAATAAAAACATTGCTTCCCCCGATATTAAAAAAACGCTTATCAGAACCTTATGAAAAGGAGCGCTTAAATAACGAAAAAGAAAATGGATGAAGAAAAAAAATTAATAGTTCAATACGAAAGAAAACAGAAATCTATAAAAAAAGATATTAAAGAATTAAAGAAAAAAATTCCTTATTGTTTTTCAGGATTTGTACTTTGTACTATTGGAGTCATTTACTTACTACAAATTAGAACGAGTAACATGATCAGTAGCACTCTTTATTCTATTATTGCTGGAGTTTCTACAATAGGAATAATTGCTCTTATTTATTTTATAAATATTAATTTAAAAATAAATAAAAAAAGAAAAGAAAATAAAATATTAGGCTCAAAAATGTATAAAATAATGAAGCTCTAAGCTATTACTGTATGCAAAGAAAAAATGTTCAAAATATAAACATCAAAGAAACTCTGGCAGTTACCGAAAAGCGTTTTATTCATGAAGGTTTTATTGCTGGAATCGCTCCATATTTACGCGGCCCATATTCTACAATGTATGTTCGTAGACCATGGACAATTAGACAATATGCTGGATTTTCTACTGCTGAAGAAAGCAATGCTTTTTATAGACGTAATTTAGCAGCCGGGCAAAAAGGGCTCTCTGTTGCATTCGATTTAGCCACACATAGAGGTTATGACTCTGATCATGAACGCGTTCAAGGTGATGTAGGAAAAGCTGGAGTTGCAATAGACTCTGTAGAGGATATGAAAATTTTATTTAATGAAATCCCATTAGATAAAATGTCAGTCTCAATGACAATGAATGGTGCTGTATTACCCATTTTAGCCTTTTATATTGTTGCTGCAGAAGAACAAGGAGTTGACGCAAAACTGCTTTCTGGAACTATCCAAAATGATATTCTTAAAGAGTTTATGGTGCGTAACACATACATATACCCTCCTTCTCCATCTATGAAAATTATTGCTGATATTTTTCAATACACCAGTAATTACATGCCGAAGTTTAATTCAATTTCTATTTCTGGTTATCATATGCAAGAAGCTGGAGCTACTGCTGATATTGAATTAGCATATACATTAGCTGACGGATTAGAATACGTAAGAAAAGGAATAGAAGCAGGGATGGATATCGATTCATTTGCACCTAGACTATCTTTCTTTTGGGCGATTGGAATGGACCATTTTACTGAAATCGCAAAAATGCGAGCAGCAAGAATGTTATGGTCAAAAATCGTACAACAATTCAATCCGAAAAACCCAAAATCTTTAGCACTAAGAACTCATTGTCAAACTAGTGGCTGGTCTTTAACAGAGCAAGACCCTTTTAACAATGTTGCTAGAACAACTATAGAAGCGATGGCTGCTGCATTTGGAGGTACACAAAGTTTACATACAAATGCTTTAGATGAAGCAATTGCTTTGCCAACAGATTTTTCAGCAAGAATTGCAAGAAACACACAAATATATTTACAAGAAGAAACACATATTACCAAAACGGTAGATCCTTGGGCAGGAAGTCATCATGTAGAGCAATTGACTGATGATATTGCTAATCAAGCTTGGAAATTGATTCAAGAAGTTGAGGAATTGGGCGGAATGACCAAAGCCATTGAAAAAGGAATTCCGAAAATGCGCATCGAAGAAGCTGCCGCTAAAAAACAAGCAAAGATAGATAGTGGTCAAGATACTATTGTTGGCGTTAATAAATATCAATTAAAAGAAGAAGACCCTCTACATATTTTAGAGGTAGACAATGAAGCTGTTCGGAAATCTCAAATTGAACGTTTAGAATCGATCAAAGCATCTAGAGACAACAATAAAACTCAACAAACTCTTACAAATTTAACGACAGCTGCGAAATCAAATGAAGGAAATTTATTAGATTTGGCTATCAAAGCAGCAAGAGAAAGAGCTACATTAGGTGAAATATCTGATGCCTTAGAATCTGTCTTTGGAAGACATAAAGCAGTTCATAAAACCATATCTGGCGTGTATAGTAAAGAAATTAAAGACGACGCTTTGTTTAAAAAAGCAGCAGAATTAGCAAATAACTTTTCCGAATTAGAAGGGAGACGTCCAAGAATAATGATTGCCAAATTAGGTCAAGATGGCCACGATCGTGGCGCAAAAGTTGTTGCTACTGGTTATGCCGATTTAGGTTTTGATGTAGATATTGGCCCTTTATTTCAAACACCAAAAGAAGCAACTAAGCAAGCTATAGAGAATGATGTCCATATTTTAGGAATTTCTTCGTTGGCAGCAGGACATAAAACATTGGTTCCTCAAGTAATTGAAGAACTAAAAAACTACGGCCGTGAAGATATTATGGTAATTGTTGGCGGAGTAATTCCTGCCCAAGATTATCAATTCTTATTTGATGCAGGTGCTGTTGGTGTTTTTGGACCAGGAACAAAAATTGCACAAGCTGCTATTGATATGCTAACTATTTTAATTGATAGTGTGACTGAATAATTACTTTGTCCCTAAGCTAGTTTTGGTTAACATTGAATAGAAATTATTAAAATAAAATTATATTTTTAACGCTGGCTAAACCTTCCTGAAAAAAACCTACATTAGCCTTGTTTTTTAACAGTATTTTCCAGTTAAAAAACAAAGAATCCAATCGTATATTCAAGCATTTATCCGTAAATTTGCAGAGTTTTATACTTATGTAATTTTACGATGAAAAAAATCTTAAATATCCTATACTCAACGCGTTTAACAGCAGTCCTTTTTTTTGTATTTGCAACAGCTATGGGAGTAGCCACATTTATAGAAAATGATTTTGGCACACAAACCTCAAAAGCCTTAGTATACAACACTTGGTGGTTTGAAGCGATCATGGTGTTTTTTGTAATTAATTTTTTTGGAAACATTTTTAGATACAGACTGTACAGAAAAGAAAAGTGGGCAGTACTACTATTTCATCTTTCTTTTTTGTTGATACTTATAGGAGCTGGAATTACTCGTTATATTGGCTATGAAGGATTAATGCTAATTCAAGAAGGAGAAGTTACCAACAAATTTATTTCAGAAACCACCTATTTAAACGTAGTTATAGATAATAACACATCCCAAAAGCCCACCATTCATAAACCTATTTTATTATCAGCCTGGGGAAAAAACAGTTGGGGTTTTTCAACCCAATTTAAAGGTCAACCTGTTGATGTTACATTGGTAGATTATATTCCATGGGCAGAAAAGAAATTGATAGAAGATGAAAATGGAAATGAATATTTATTCCTTGTAGAATCTAGTAGTGGTTCAAGACACGAGCATTATATTAAAAAAGGAACTGTAGAAAATATTCATAATGTTTTGGTTGGATTTGATGTTGCTGGCGATAGTGCCAATATCAATTTTAAAACTATAGAAGGAGATTTAAAAATCCTTACTAAAGAGGATGGAACTTGGTTGCGTATGGCAGATCAAGTAAAGGGAAATGTTACAAAAGATTCTATAGTATCTTTTAATTATTTAACACTTCACAATATTTCTGGATTGCAATTTGTTATTCCAAGACCTGCAGAAAAAGGTGTTTTAAAAATGGTAAGTGGACCAAAGGATGCCAAAAAGTATGATGTTATAGTATTAGATATTACCACAAACAATAAAACAGAAAGAGTTGAATTACTCGGTGGTAAATACAATACTCAAAACTCAGAAAAGATAACAGTAGATAATTTAAACTTTAGAATATTATATGGCTCTAAAACGATAGAAACTCCCTTTCATGTAAAGTTGAGAGATTTTCAATTAGAAAAATATCCTGGATCTGAAAGCGCTGCATCTTATGCTAGTGAAGTTACTGTTATATCACCGGAAAAAACATTTGACTATAGAATTTACATGAATCATATTTTAGATTATAAAGGCTATAAACTTTTTCAGTCTAGTTATGATCTTTCTAAAGAATATGAAGAAACACATTTATCTGTAAACCATGATTATTGGGGAACGTTTTTCACATACATTGGTTATTTTCTTTTGTATTTCGGGTTGATTTGTATTTTAGTAGTTAAAGGAACACGATTTGACTCTTTAAAGAAATCTTTAAAGAAGATTAGAACTAAAAGAGCAGCATTAACTGTAGTTGGTTTCTTATTTTTATCTACTACTATTAATGCACAACATAGAGAACGTGCAGTTACAGAACAACAAATAGATTCTATTTTAAAAGCAAATATTGTTGACGCTAAACATGCTGAACTTTTTAACAGTTTGGTTATTCAAGATGCAGGAGGAAGAATGAAACCTGCTCATACCTTTGCCTCTGAATTAGTTAGAAAAGTAACTCGTAAAGAAACCTTTAAAGGAATGAATGCGAGTCAAGTTTTTCTTTCAATGAAAGAAAACCCTAGATTCTGGGAAGTAGTTCCTTTGATTTATTTAGAAAGAGGGAATACTCAAATAAGAGAATTGTTAGGCATTCCTAATAACGCAGCTCATGCTAGTTTATCTGATTTTTTAACTCCTAAAGGAGAATATAAAATCACAAGCCTAATTCAAGAATCTCAGAAGAAGAACATCAAAAACAAATTTGAAAAAGACTTAATCAACATTGACAGAAGAGTAAGTTTAGTATATCAAGCTCTATATGGAAGTATCTTTAGAATTTTCCCTATTCCTAATTCACCAGAAAACAAATGGGCTTCACAGCCAGAAACATTACACGCTGGTTTTAAAGGAACAGACTCTGTTTTTGTAAGACAAGTAGTTCCTGTATATATGCAGATGCTACAAAAAGCTAAACAGACAAACGATTATACACAAGCAGATAAAGTTTTAACAGGAATCAAAAACTTTCAACGAAAATTTGGAGCTGATGTAATCCCTTCTGAAGATCAAATACAGTTAGAAATCTCATATAACAAAATTAGCATCTTTAGTCAACTTTCTAAATACTATGGTTTATTTGGAGTATTATTAATTTTCTTAGTTATTGCTCAAATTTTCTCTAATAAGAAGGCACTAAATTATGTTATTAAAGGATTTATAGGAATTATAATAATTCTGTTTTTTTTACATACTTTAGGATTGGGAGCACGTTGGTATATTAGCGGAAATGCTCCGTGGAGTAATGCTTACGAATCTATTATTTATGTAGCTTGGGCGGTAATGCTGTTTGGTTTTATCTTAGGAAGAAAATCATCTTTAACTTTAGCTGCAACTACATTTTTGGCTTCGGTAATTTTATTGTTTGCGCATCAGAATTGGTTAGATCCAGAAATTGCAAATCTACAGCCTGTATTAAACTCTTGGTGGTTATTAGTACATGTTTCTATTATTGTTGCTAGTTATGGTCCGTTTGCCTTAGGAATGATTTTAGGAGTCTTATCATTATTCTTAATTGTTTTTACTACAGAGAAAACGAAAAAGAAACTAGATCTTGTTATCAAAGAGTTAACCATCATCAACGAAATGTCCCTTACAGTTGGTTTAATTATGTTGACTATTGGAAACTTCCTTGGAGGAATGTGGGCTAACGAAAGTTGGGGACGCTATTGGGGCTGGGACCCAAAAGAGACTTGGGCATTGATAAGTATTATGCTTTATGCTTTTGTATTACACATGCGATTAATTCCTGGACTAAGAAGCAGATTTACATTTAACTTATGGTCAATAATTATATTTGCTTCAATTATGATGACCTATTTTGGCGTGAATTTCTATTTATCAGGATTACATTCATACGCAAGTGGAGATAAAGTAATTACACCAACATCGGTTTATTACTCTGTTGGGTTTGTTGCTATATTAGGAACGCTAGCTTGGTTTAAATACAAAAAGTACTATAAAAAATAACTTCTTGATCTAAATTTATAAAAAATAAATTTCACTAGAAGTCACAGAAAATAATCAAAAGAAAATGTATTTTTGCTTTCTTTTAAATAAAACAACAACTTATGTTTAATAAAAATTTTAAATTAATAATAGCCGCTTTAATAACTGCTTGGTCTGTATATGAATTTTGGCAAGGACACATTATGAATGGAATATCTATTCTATTCCTAGCGGGTATATTCATTTTATTATATTTCAAAAACGAATTTATCTTATTAGCTTTTTTACAATTACGTAAACAAAATTTCCCAGGAGCTCAGAAATGGCTTGGATATATTAAAAACCCAAGTACCGCTTTAATTAAAAAGCAAGAAGGATATTATAACTTCTTACACGGAATTATGTTGTCACAAACCAACATGTCGCAATCTGAAAAATATTTAAAGAAAGCTGTAAAATTAGGTTTGTCTATGGGACACGATTTAGCAATGGCTAAATTACAATTAGCAGGAATAGCAATGACAAAGAGAAGAAAACGTGAAGCTACAATGTTAATGAATGAAGCTAAAAAACTGGACAAACAAGGCATGCTTAACGAGCAAATAAAAATGATGAAACAACAGATGAAGAAAATCTAAGTTTTTTTTCAAATAACATAAAAGCTCCTAATTTTCTGAGTTATTCTCAACACTTTAGGAGCTTTTTTATTTTGTGTAAGTTTATAAATAAAGTAAACTACTCTTTTCTATTGATACTCAAATCAGTTTGAAACTCTAACAAATACAAGCCTCTGTTTTCTGAAATACTAAATTGTCTTTTATTGTAATCGAATTTACTTTCTATTCTATAAGAAACTCCATCAGCAAATGTATCATACAGCTCTTTTCCTGAAGCCAATCGCATAATAACATCATACGCAACATCAAACCCACGAGTAGCATAATAAGATGGCAATGCTTTATTCTTTTTTAGATATTGTTTGTTAAAAAAATTTGCTGCATCTGAGCTTTCATCAATATAAGTATCAGTTACGTAAACAAACTCTAATTGAGCTAGTGAATTATTATCAACATAACCTGGTCTTTCAAAACCAAAAAGTTTTACCAAATAATTTATTTTCTCTTCTGGTTCTTCATCTTCGTCTTCTGGTTCTGGTGGATCAGGAAAACTAATCAAACTACCAATCGCATTTGAAGCAATTACATCATTGTCTGTTGCTATAATTACCCAATTTTTAATATTGGTCGTATCTGACTTCATCATTGCTAACAAGCGTTCCTGCTCAATAGTTCCATAATGAGGAACTATTTCATGCACCTCATTAATAGAATCATGTTGCTTTAAAATGTTAGAAATTTGCTTCATTTGTGTGATAGAAGCAACAGTAGAATCCCCAACAATAATTATGTTTTCATTGGTATACTGCTTGGCTACAAAAGACAATAATTTCTCTTTATATAAATGTTTATCTGGTGATGTCTTTACAATGCTTGTTGATGTAAAAGATGTTTGCGCCCTAGAGAAAATAGGAAATACTAACGGTACATTTACGGTATTGGCTAATTTTTTAGTTTCATCAGAATAAATAGACCCAATAATAGCGTCTTTATCTTCTAAAGACTTATCTGCAATAATATCATTAATTTTTGTATTTCTATCTCCAGTATCAAACACTGTTAGCTTAACATTAATCCCTTTATTCCTCAATGAATCTACTGCTAGTTCTGCACCCAAATAAAAATCGGTAACAATATTATTCAGTATTCTTTCTTTCTTGAAAATCTCTTTCGAAGCAATCGTATCAAACAGCTCTGCTCTAAAAGGCAATAGTAATGCAACTTTAACATCTGTATAATCGGCAATACTATCTTTATAAATTACATCTATAAGTTCTCCTCCTACACGTTTTTTGATCTTTATTGTTGTTCCCAACTTTAAACCGTCAAATAGCTCTGGGTTCAGAATTAACAATTCAGATTTTAACACATTGTAATATCGAGTTAAACTGTAAAAAGTATCTCCTTTTCTGACTTTATGAATGACAAAATCCTTTTTCACATCTTCTAGTAGATCAATCTCATTAATAACATCACTTAGAATAGTGTCTTTAACAACAGTGTCTTCATTTTTTTTATCAGTGCCTGCATTAAGATTAACTGAGTTTTTACTTGGAATAAAGATTTCTGTATTAGGTTTCGGTCTTCTACCTATATCTGGGTTTAAACGTAATAAGTCTTTAGTATTTACATCTAATTTCCTAGCAATAGATCTCATCGTTTCACCTTGTTTTACCTTATATGTGATGTATCTTTTTTGCTGCCCGCAAGAAATCGTAATAATGGTAAATACAAAAATTGTAACTAATAATTTAAAATGCTTCATGTACTCTGTTTTTCTAGTTTTAGAAAAGTTTCTAAAACTAGCAATTTTCTCTATTATAACAAAAAAAATGCCAGCTTAGTATATTATTCCCACTCAATTGTAGCTGGTGGTTTTGAGCTGATATCATACACAACTCTATTTACACCTTTTACTTTATTTATAATATCGTTTGATGTTTTCTGCAAAAACTCATAAGGTAAATTCACCCAATCAGCAGTCATACCATCAGTACTTTCTACAGCTCTTAACGCTACAACTTTTTCGTAAGTACGTTCATCTCCCATAACTCCAACAGAATTTACAGGCAATAAAATAGCACCTGCTTGCCATACTTTATCGTACAATCCGCTATCTTTTAATCCATTGATAAAAACAGCATCAACCTCTTGGAGTATTGCTACTTTCTCTGGTGTTATATCTCCTAAAATACGGATTGCTAACCCTGGCCCAGGAAATGGGTGTCTTCCTAATAACTCTTTATCAATTCCTAAAGAAGCACCAACTCTTCTTACTTCATCTTTAAAAATCATACGCAAAGGCTCTACAATTTTTAATTTCATGAAGTCAGGTAAACCACCTACATTATGGTGACTTTTAATCGTTGCTGATGGACCGCCATTTACAGAAACAGATTCGATAACATCAGGGTAAATAGTTCCTTGTGCCAACCATTTAGCATCTGTAATTTGATTTGCTTCAGCATCAAAAACTTCAATAAAAGCATTTCCAATTGCTTTTCTTTTCTCTTCAGGGTCGCTTAAACCAGCAAGGGCTTTCATAAAACGTTCAGAAGCATCCACTCCTTTTACATTTAGCCCCATACCTTCATATTGCTTTAAAACATCTGTAAATTCGTTTTTACGTAACAATCCGTTATTTACAAAAATACAGTGTAAGTTACTTCCAATAGCTTTGTGTAATAAAACTGCTGCTACTGTAGAATCTACTCCTCCAGACAATCCTAAAACAACTTTATCTTCTCCAACTTTTGCTTTAATATCCCTGATAGTTGTTTCTGCAAATGAATCTGGAGTAAATGTTTGTGCTACTCCTGCTATTTTTACTAGAAAGTTTTCTAATAATTGTTTTCCATCTGTAGAATGATATACTTCTGGATGAAATTGTATTGCATAGGTATCTTCTCCTTCAATTTTGTAGGCTGCATTTTCAACATCGTGTGTACTTGCTAGACGCAAACCACCAGTTGGTAATTCTTTAATGGTATCAGAATGGCTCATCCAAACCTGACTTCCTATTGCTATTCCTTCAAGAAAAACCTCATCATTCTTTACAAATGATAAATTTGCTCTTCCGTATTCTCTAGTGTTTGATTGACCAACCAAACCACCAGAAAAATGCGCCAAATATTGTGCACCATAACAAACTGCTAATAAAGGTTTTTTTCCTCTTATTTCAGATAAATCTGGATGTGGTGGATCTTCAGATCTTACAGAAGATGGACTTCCTGATAAGATTACTGCTTTAAATTCGTTACTGTTTTTGGGTAATTTGTTATAAGGATGAATCTCACAATAAATGTTTAATTCTCTAACTCTTCGGGCAATAAGTTGTGTGTATTGCGATCCGAAATCTAATATAAGTACGTTGTGTTGTTGCATGTGCAAAAATACTACAAGAATTTAGATTTTTTTGTATCTATTTTCATTTTTTTTCACTCACCACAAAAACCACAAATATGAGAAGAATCCTCTTTTTAGAACTTATAAATTATCGCGTTGATATTCATACCCGCTCCTACGGATGCAAAGATTACAACATCTCCTTTGTTTACTTCTTGGTTCTCTATCCTACCTTTTAAAACCAAATCTAATACAGTTGGTACAGTTGCAACTGAACTGTTTCCAAATTCATGAATATTCATTGGCATTACATTTTCTGGAGCTTGCATTTTAAACAACCTATAAAAACGTTTTATGATTGCATCATCCATTTTTTCATTGGCTTGATGAATAAATATTTTTTTCACATCGTCAATATCTTTTCCGCTTTTTTCTAAAGCAAATTTCATTGCTTGTGGCACATGATTTAGAGCAAATTCATAGATTTTACGCCCTAACATTTTTATATACTTTTTATCAGGGTTTGCATTTAAGTCAAATGATTTTTCAAAAAACAAATAACCAACTTCATCTTTAGCAAACGTTTGAGAAGCGTGACTCAAGATACCTGAATCACTTTCATTTGTTGATTCTAAAACACACGCTCCAGCCCCATCACTAAAAATCATCGAATCTCTATCCGATTTATCTACAACTCTAGATAAAGTTTCAGCACCAATTATTAATATTTTCTTTGCTATACCTGCTTTTATAAAAGCATGAGCCTGAATAACTCCTTCTATCCAACCAGGACAACCAAAAAGAACATCATAAGCAACACAATTAGGGTTTTCAATTTGTAGTTTATGCTTTACACGAGCAGCAATACTAGGCACTGAATCACTTTGTTGCCCTGGACTTTTTACATCTCCAAAATTATGTGCTAAAATAATATAATCTAGTTCTTCTGGATTTACCTTTGAATTTTCTATTGCATTTTGAGCTGCAAAAAAAGCAATATCAGAAGTTAAATAATTATCCGCTGCATACCTTCTCTCTTCTATACCTGTTATAGATTTGAATTTTTCTATAATTACATCGTTAGGAGCTTCAAATTTTGAACCATCCTCATTTAAAAATTGATGATCAGAAAATTTATCATTCCCTTGAATAACTGTTGGAATATAACAACCTGTACCTGTAATTTTTGAATTACTCATTTATTTTTAATTTGTATAGGGGTTGGATTTAAACAAAGTAACGGTTTTTATATTAATTTATTAAACTGCCAGAACCCTTTTATCTATTTTTGTTAAATCCTTAAAAATTTCATATAATATTAAACAAATCACAAATTACATTGTCATAAAATTATATTAATCGTAAAGTTTAAACTTCACTTGCATCACCATAGCTATTGAGCTTGCTCTGTCTTTCATGTTTTGAGCATTTTGCCCTTCAAATGAATAATCTATTGTTTCTTTTAGGTAATTCAACCACTTATTAAAGTGTGCTTTTTTAAACGCTATTTTCTTATTAAAATCTAAATGTTTTTGTAATACATTATTCTTATATGTAGCTGTATGAAGTAAAATATCTTGCCAGAAATCTGAAATAATTTCGATATGCTCTTTTAAATGATTTTGTTTCACTATTTCTTCAAAAAAAGGCAGCATCTCTTCATCAGCAATTAACTTCTTATAAAATTCAGTAATTATAAAATGGATATCTACTCTTGAAGAAACATCTTGTTTCATTACAAATAGCTGCTATCAAATGAAAATGGCAATAAAGACAATAACGATTCAGTTTTTACAATCTGACCTACTTCTCCCATGAAATAAATTTCTATTGGTTCTTTTTGATTAATCTCATATTCTGACAGTGTTTGCCTACATGCACCGCAAGGCCCAACAGGTCTATCAACAATTGAATTACTAGAGCTAGCCGTAATAACTAATTGGGTTACTTTTACTCCAGGATAATCCGAACTTGCTTTCCAGATAGCAACACGTTCTGCACACATTCCAGATGGATACGCTGCACTTTCTTGATTATTCCCTAAAATGACTTGATTATTTTCTAGCAATAAGGCTACACCTACTTTAAACTTAGAATAGGGTGCATAGGCATTATTTCTTGCTTCTATTGCTTTATTCATCAATGTCTGAATGCCAGAAGGTAATTCTGATACACCATCATAAACAGTAGCAGACGCTACTACATTAATTTTTTTCATAAGGATACTTAACTCGTGAAAGAACGAAGGTACTAATAATCTTCATAAATTTCCCCTAAATCAAAAGACAATGAGAAACGCAATGTGTTTTCTAATGGATGATTCACATTAGATGAGTTCATTAGGTATGATAAATCTAATGAAAAAGCTTTTGCTTTAAATCCGCCACCCATAGTAAAATACTGCCTATTTCCTTTGATTTCGCTTTCGTGATAATATCCAGCTCTTAAAGTAAATGCATTGTTATATAAATATTCTGCACCTAAAGCATAAGTAAATTCTTTCATTTCTTCGCTAAACCCTCCTGGAGCATCTCCAAAAGAAGAAAACATTCCAGAAATCCAACCTTTATCTTTATCAGAGTTATCTGGCTGAGGCGTAGGTACCAATAATTTCGTTGTTTCTATATTTATCCCAATAATATTGTAATCATCCAAAATAAAATCAAAACCAGCTCCTAACTTTAAATTTGTCGGAATAAAATCTTCATTCCCTGGCACATAAGACACTTTAGGTCCAATGTTCGCTATATTAAATCCTAAACGATATCTTCCATTAAAAGTTCCATAGTTTTCTTCTGGAGATCTATAATACCCAGAAACGTCAACAGAAAAAGAATTGATCGCTTGTATATCTGGATTTTGAACACTTAGTTTATAATTTGAGTGGATAAAACGCAAACCAACACCCATAGAGAAAGATTCACTTAACTTAAGTGCATACGTTCCTGTCAAAGCTAATTCATTTGGGTTTTCTGTTCCAATGGGATTCCCTATATTATCTGTTAATTCAATTTTACCTAAAGAAAAGTATTTAAAATCTACACCCCAAGCAGCGTTTTCACTAAATCTATTTATATAAGACATTCCTCCTATAAAAATATCATCAACTAAATTACGTAACCATGGTGTATAATTCGCTCCAATACTAATTTGATTGGTATTGAATACTATTTTAGACGGATTATGAAATATTGAAAATGCATCAGAAGAAGTTGCGACTCCAATATCTCCCATTCCTCCTGCTCTAGCATCTGGAGTAATTAACAGGAACGGCGCCGCTGTTGTAATTGAGTTTGTTTGACTTTGTAGTGTTGTATTTGTAAAATAACATAATACTACCCCTAATAGTAATGTACTTTTTCTCATGTGTTGGTTTTAGCTTTGATGTAATCAATGACTTATACTAAAGTATGACTAATTTTTCATATTTCTGTGAAAATTGATTACTAATAGTTGATTTTACTTTTAACTTATAAATGTATACTCCTTTTCCTAATCTGTTTCCGAAATCATCTAAACCGTTCCAATGAATACTTCTTGACAGGTTACCAGTAGTTTGGATCGCTTGATTAATAGTCTTGATCACTTTTCCAGATATTGTAAATATTTGAACTTGCACCTCTAGTGGTTCGTTAGGTTTATTATGATTGAACCAAAACTCAGTATAATTTACAAATGGATTTGGGTAATTTAAAACATTATCTAAAATTAGATTGCTATCGCTAACAACCATGAAATTTAACGTTGCTACTGAAGAATTATTATAGGTATCCCATGCTTTTATTTTTATGGTATGCATCCCTACAGATAAATCTCTTAATTGATACACTACTTTCCCTTTTGTAAAATCGTTTAACTCAGTTTCATAGTAATCATTTAATATGACTGGATTTGCCTGGTCTCCATCTATTATTGCAACAATATCATGATCTACAGATGTTATTGATGTATTTATTCCACTTAAATCAAATAATGAAATGATTAAATTAGGCGATGTATTTGTATTACCTCCTTCAATAAATGATTCATCATTCATATAAACATTTAATTCAGGACCAACTGTATCACTTGAGGCATTAGGATTAATGCCTCCAACAACAATATCAAAATTTGCTCCCGATTTATCTTCAGTATCATTTGAGGCATAGAAACTCATTTTACCTTTCCCAAAGGCAATTTTTATATCTTTTGGAACAATAAAATCAAACTTAAAGACTCCATTTGCTACAGTAGATTTTCCTCTAAATAATTTACTCTCTCTAGAATCAAAATTCATTTTAATTCCAAATCCATTATTGTCTAATGTTGTTTTATCTATTGGCTTGTCAAAAACTGTAGTAGATAATACACCGTTAAAATCTGATAAAAGCTGATTTGCATTGTCTGTTACAATACCCTCAAAACTAACTTTTGATAATGCCTTTAAAGTATCAATAGATTGAGTAATATCAATTCCATTCATCTTTGTTATTTTAACATTTGGCTTTGGAATTGCTAATTTCATCGCCGGGTCTCCTATGAAATAAATAAAGAATTTCTGAAAACTTGTAAATCCATTTTTAGTAGCCATCAAGGATTCTGCTATTGTTAAATCTTCATTATTGAATTCTAATAAAATTTTCATCAATTTCTCATTAAAATTCTGCCCAGTAGAGATAAAGACTTCTCTTGTGGTTGTAATTAAACTTGCTGCTCCACCGTTTTTATTCCAAAAAACCAATTCTCCAGCTGTTGTTCTCAATGGGTTATCGAATCTTGAAAACTCACAAGTAACAGTAATAAATAGCGGTAATGTTTTGGGGTTGTTAAAATCTTGAATTTGCGGGATCTCTAAAATTCGTTCACTTGCAAACCCATCTTCTCCTCCATGCCCAAAATAATCCATTACTAACGTTCCTTTTTCAATGGCGTTGGTTAATGCTAAATTAACCTGCGGATAGCGCTCTCCTCCAGAAGATGTTTCTTGTTTATAAGCATCAGCATAAATTTTATTGATATTAAAAACTGGTTTATTTTTTTTAATCGAGTCAGCAATTCTTTCCATTCCTAACTGTAACGTTTCCTCTCCTGTTTGATCAATATCATCTGCTAATAAAGTGATTGTATTTCGCCAATCTCCAAACGCATTTTTACTGTAATAGTTTAGTATCTTATCTACAACATCTGCAGCTTGTTGAACAGTTGTAACGGGTATTCTTCCTGATGCAACATCAATAGTATCTGAAGTCAACATTAATCCATCATTGGGATCTAACATTACAAAATAATCATCTGTAACAAAAGAAGTTGCTAGATTAAAACTTTGATAAGATTCATATACGGGAACAATATTATTATTGTTGGTTATTCTATCTTTATAATCATAAGAGCTATCACCAAAGAAACAAACATATTTCAATTTCCCTTCAGTAGATGAATTCGTCGTATATACTTGTTTTATAAAATCTCTAATTGCTGTAATATCTTGAGAGCCCGAACCAAACTCGTTGTAAATTTCAGAAAGTTGAATAACCTGTGTTGTTAACCCTGAATTCTCTTGATGGTAATCTGCCAATCGTTGTGCTTGACCAACAAGTTCTTGGTTGGTAATAATTAAATAGTTTACATCTTTAATCGTTCCGTGTAAATCTTGATTTTTTATTAACGAATTATCGTCAACTGTTGGTTCGAAATAATCTAAAGAATTCAAAACTATATATTCTTCTAATACTCCTCCATTCGCTTTAAAAATAAAATCAATTCCACTTGTTGAATTTGTAATTTCTTTTGGGCTTATTGGATTCGTAACATCCCAAAGCCTAGAAACATTACTTGCATTTTTTATCTGATATTCTACAACACCTGATTCTTTAAAAGCTTCAAAACTTCTAAAAGAAAATTGACTTCCATTTGCTATTAGCTGCTTTTTTCCTTGCACCTCTATATAATCTAAATATGCTTTTGCTCCTGGATTGCCATTATTATTATAGCCAACAGAGACATCAATAACAGATGAAGAAATTGACAATTGAGAAGAATTGTGATTTACATAACCTAAAGTTAATGATCCAGTTGTAACACTTGGATAATTTATAGAAAAAGCACTGTTTGCATTTACAAGAATATCCATTGATGAAGATAAGGCAGAAATTGCAGCTCCTCTTACTGTAATTTTCAATGGGAAACTTGAATCAATATTATTAAAATCTATTTTAAAATTCTGATTGTTCTCAACACTAAAATCTTCTCCAAACCATTGAGTTCCTATCGCAAATAAATTTCTAGTTTCTTTTTCGTAAAAGATAAAATCATCAAAAACAGATATAATTTTTGCTGATGGACTTGTTACTTCTGGCAATATAGAAATTCTTTTCCCTTGCTCTTGGCCTATCGTTAAAAAGTAATAGGATACATCTGAATATAGATTTTGCCTGTGTTTCGCAGTTTCTAAAGCAGGATTAACTTCCCAATCGTGTGGACCTTTAGCATAGAACAATATATAATCTTCAGCATTAAAAACCCCATCTTCTTCACCAGAAACATAAATTGAATTTTCTTGTAAATCAGTATACCTAAAATCACTATTTCGATGTGGCAACATCACGCCTCCATTACCATAAACCTTAATGTTTTTAGGGTTTAAGTTTGTAGTGTTAATCCCCATTTTTTGAAGTAAAGAAACATCGATTTTAAAAACTCCAGTTGTATCCACAGAAAACTTATACCAAGTACCATTTGATAACACTGAACTTGGTGACTGCGAATAGCTTAAGCTACAAATGCTAAAAAATAGCACTAAAAGGAATTGTGTTTTTCTCATTTGTTTAACAAAATAACGCCGTATCTATTACGATATTTTAAGCTAATGCAAGAATACTTATAATAAACATAAAAAACAATCGTTTATAATTTGAATAATTAACAACACTTGTAAAAAACCTTAATTAACTTGGTAGAAAACATAATTATTGTAAATTGCAAGACAAATAAAAACCCTAAACAAATTTAAATAAGATACATGAAAAACTTATTGAAATTTACTTTTTTAGTAATAATTAGCTTGACATTTACACAATGTCAGACATGCACCGAATGTACTTCTTCATTAACAGGTTGGAAATTTAACAACCCTGATTATGGAAACTATATAAAAGGAAAATCATTTGAAGGTTCTAAACCACCTAGTGGAATGGTTTCCATAGAAGGCGGAACATTTACAATGGGACAAGTTCAAGATGATGTTATGTTTGACTGGAATACAACTCCTAAACAGATGCACATTCGTTCTTTTTATATGGACGAGGCAGAGGTGTCAAACGCAGAATACTTATTATTTTTGCAGTACACAAAAAATGTCTACCCTCCTTCAGAAGCAAAATTTAAGAATATTTACACTTCTATTTTACCAGATACTTTAGTTTGGAGAAAAGGATTAGGAAATACTGATTTGTTATCAGAAAATTATTTACGTCACCCAGCATACGCTAACTACCCAGTTGTAGGTGTTAGCTGGTTACAAGCTACTCAGTATTGTAAATGGCGTACAAATGCAGTAAACTTAAAGATCTTAATGGACAAAGGTGTTATTAAGAATATTTGGAAAATGGATTCTATAGACTTCAAAGGGAAAAATGTATTTGACACTGATGTGTATTTAAATGACCCTTATGCTTTATTTGATGGAGATTCTACAATTTACAAAAAAGGATTACCAAGTAATGTCCCTAGAAAAAGAGGAGACCCAAGACCTCCAAGAGGATCTTTTACTGGTAGACAAGTAACTTCTTCTGATGGAATACTAGCTCAAAAGTATCGCTTACCAACAGAAGCTGAATGGGAATACGCAGCAAAAGCGACCATTGGAAACAGAGAATATAATAACATTAAAGGCCGAAAAAAATACGCCTGGAATGGAAAATACACTAGAGACAAATCTAAAAGATATAAAGGAGATCAATTAGCAAACTTTAAACAATCTAAAGGAGATTATAGTGGTTTAGCTGGGTGGAGTAGTGATGGCTCTGATATTCCAATTAAAATCAAATCATATCCGCCAAATGCTTTTGGTTTGTATGATATGTCTGGAAATGTTGCTGAATGGGTTTCAGATGTATATAGACCTCATATTGATGTAGAAGCGAATGACTTTAATTACTTTAGAGGTAATATTTTTACTAAAAAGATGATCAATAGCGATGGTAAAGTTGTTATTGTTGATGATAATTCAGTTGAGTACGACACACTAGAGAACGGTAAAATTGTTCCAATAAATTTACCCGGTAGTATAAAACACATCCCTATTACTAAGGATGAAATTTATATGAGAAGAAATTATTTAGTTGCTAATAATGCTAACTTAAGTGATGGAGATAGAAACTCTTCAAGATTTTATCAATCAGACCTATTACAATTTGCTAGCGACCCTGCAATGTATAACTCTCCAAAAACACCGAGAGATGAAAGAGACAGTATCGGGAATCTTGTAAATAAATACGATTCAAAATTTAGATCAACATTAATTAGCGACAATACAAGAGTTTTTAAAGGAGGGGGCTGGAGCGATAGAGAATATTGGCTTGATCCTGCTCAAAGAAGGTATTTACCAGAATATATGTCTACTAATTTTATTGGTTTTAGATGTGTCACTGATAGAGTTGGGCCTATGACTTACAAGAAAAGAACAGCTAGGAATCCTAGAAGATAAAATTAAGTTTATATTAAAAATTATTCACCTCATTGTATCTTATTTACAATGAGGTTTTTTTATAGTTGAAAAATGAATATTACAGCATTATATAATTTATATTCTGAGTCTTTTTTAGTAGATACAGATACTAGAAAAATTAGAAAAAACACAATGTATTTCGCTCTTAAAGGAGAGAATTTTAATGGCAACACCTTTGCTCTTGAAGCCCTTAAAAAAGGAGCATCTTACAGTATTGTTGATGAAAAAGAATATGCAACTACTACTAAAATTATTTTAGTAGAAGATGTTTTAGCAACACTTCAAGAACTTGCTAAGTATCATAGAAAAAAACTAAATACACCAATTATAAGTTTAACAGGTAGTAATGGAAAAACAACCACAAAGGAGTTGATAAATGCCGTTCTGTCTACGCAATATAACACAACTGCAACTGTAGGGAATTTAAATAACCATATTGGGGTTCCGTTAACCTTGTTATCTATGACCCCAAGTACCGAAATCGGAATTGTAGAAATGGGCGCTAATCATCATAAGGAAATTGAGTTTCTTTGTTCAATTACCAATCCAGATTATGGCTATATAACAAACTTCGGAAAAGCGCATTTAGAAGGATTTGGTAGTTTAGAAGGTGTCATTGAAGCTAAATCAGAAATGTATGAATACCTACATAAAACTAATAAATCGGTTTTTGTAAACACATCTGATAAAATTCAAGTTGAGAAAACAAAAAACATCAACTCAATTAACCTAAACCAAACAATAAAGCACATAGGTTCTAATCCTTTTGTATCAATCGAGTTTAATGGAGAAACCCTTCAAACAAACTTAATGGGAGGCTATAATTTTGACAATCTATCTGCTGCAATTACTATCGGAGAGTACTTTAACATCTCTAGTGACAACATAAAAAAAGCTACAGAAACTTATACTCCTACAAATAATCGTTCGCAGCTAATTAAAACAAAAAACAATACTACAATTATTCTTGATGCTTATAATGCAAACCCTTCAAGTATGAAAGCCGCATTAGATAATTTCAGTCTTATAAATTCAAAAGACAAAATGGTTATTCTTGGTGACATGTTTGAACTTGGATCAAATAGCTTACAAGAACATCAAAACATTATTGATTATTGCTCAGAATTACGTTTAATTGATTCTATTTTTGTTGGCGGTTTGTTTTATCAAGCAACAACAAATGGTTTAAAAATTAAAACTTTTGAAGAATTGAAAGAACACATAGCAGCATTAAATTTAAAAAACAAACACATTCTTATTAAAGGGTCTAGAGGAATGGCTTTAGAGAGAATAGTAGCTATTATACATTAACTTTCTCTTTGTGATATGCTACCAAATTATCTATTGGACGCTGAATAATATCCGTGATTTCCATGCTATATTTCGCTGCAACTTTCTCTAAAATTTCTCTAAAATAAAAGGCGATTGACCCAATAAAATAGATTGGTGTATCTGCTGGTTTTTGAAAAGGGAGGATCCGATATTTAAAGAATGTTAAGAATCCTTTTTTAATAATTCTCTTTATATATTTTTCCTCTTTAAACTCAAACATAAATTTTGCAAAACTTGCCAAATACATATTTGGATTTGATTGTCTATATAGATTAAATTTTACGGTATCGATATCTAGATCAAACTGAGCTTTGAATTTTGCTGCGATTGGCTTCGGCATTTTATCATAGTAGTAATCTCTTAATAACCGTTTACCAAAATAATTCCCACTAGCTTCATCCATTAACGTGTACCCTAAAGAAGCTGTTTTCATTTCTATGTTTTTTCCGTCAAAATAACAGCTATTAGAACCAGTTCCTAAAATACAAACCAGCGCAGGGTTTGTTCCAGAAACGGCATAAACCGCTGCCAACATATCTTCTGAAACAGTAACTTGAGCATTTATGAAAATTGATTTCAATAAGCTTTTCAGTATCTCTACTGGCTTTGGAGTTCCGCATCCAGCTCCATAAAAATGGATCTCAGTAACAGCTTCCTTAACACTCATTAATTGAAACATATTAACAATTCTGTTTCTTAATTCTTCTTCTGAAACTACAGCTGGATTTAAACCTAAGGTTCGTACTCTAAATGCTTCTTCTTTATTAGAATCTAAGGCTATCCAATCTACCTTAGTAGACCCACCATCTGTTATTAATATCATACTTTTCAAATTATTCCTTCCAAATATATCATATCAAAATTGAATAACCTACGATAAATTAAACTACATCGATTTCGACTTTAAAAATAAACATCATAACTAAAATCTTCCATTAATTATTCCCTTTAAAAGTGTAATTTCGTTTAAAATTAAATGAATGTTATTTTTTAAAAAGAAGAAAATTCCACTTACTGAGTTATTTCCTCAAGATTTTGTTGATATACATTCTCATTTATTACCAGGAATTGATGATGGTGCAAAAAACTTAGAACATTCTATTGAACTGATTAAAAAAATGAGTTCTCTTGGAATCAAAAATTTCATCACCACACCTCACGTATTAGGTGATATATACCCAAATTCAAGTACTGTTATCCAAGAAAAATTAAATGAAGTAAGAGTAGAGCTCAAAAAACAGAAACTTGATGCTATCACAATTCGCTCTGCGGCAGAATACATGATGGACGAGCAATTTGTGCAGCTTTTAGAGGAAAAAGACATCTTAACGTTAAAAGACAATTATATACTTGTAGAGATGTCTTATTTTAACGCTCCTTTTAATTTATATGATATCCTTTTTGAGATTCAAATAAAAGGATACAAGCCTATACTAGCGCACCCGGAGCGTTATAATTTTTACCATGCTGATTTTGAGAATTTCTACAAGCTTAAAAAAGCAGGCTGTTTATTTCAATTAAATTTACTTTCATTAACTCCACACTACGGTAAAAATGTTCAAAAAATCAGCTCTAAATTATTAGAAGAAAATATGTATGATTTTGTTGGAACAGATGTTCACCACAGTAAACACATAGAACTACTCAAGGAGATAGGTACGGAAAAGACAAAAAAATCGATTTCTCATTTACTCAGAAACAATAAAAAACTTCTATAAAAAAAGGAGCAATTTAAATTGCTCCTTTTTTTATTCTTACTCTTTACTAAATATTTTTTTATACCACGGCTTTTCCTCAACACCATAACCATAACCATAACCATAACCATAACCATAACCATAACCATAACCATTACTGTTTTTTGGGTCGGTGTCGTTTAAGACCATTGCCATATTGGGCAATCTCTTCTCTTTATATAAGGCTTGAGGCACTTCTAATAAGCGTTTGTCTAAATAATTAGCTCTAGCAACATATACAAACATGTCTGCGTATTTTGCTACAAGCATGGTGTCAGTCACTAAATTCACTGGTGCCGTATCTACTACAATATAATCGTATTTTTCTTTTAGTCTCTTAAATAAAGTCTCAATCTCTTTACTCATTAACAATTCTGCAGGATTTGGAGGCACTATACCAGAAGATAGTATGTCTAGATTCTTTAACTCATCTACTTGAAAAATTAATTCATCAATATTCAAACTACTATCTAAAACAAAGTTACTTACACCTTTCTTATGTGGTACATTAAGATACTCTGTTACTTTTGGCGCTCTTAAATCCAATCCTATCAATAACACTTTCTTTCCAGACAATACTAGAGAGCTGGCTATATTAATTGAAACAAAAGATTTTCCTTCTCCACTAGTTGTTGACGTAATAAATATCGTTTTACAAGTAGCATCATTACTAGATAACATAAAATCTAAATTCGTTCTAATCAACCTAAATGCTTCAGCACAACTACTTCTGTCATCTCCAGATATAACAATTTTTTCTTTTGTATTCGATTTTGGTATACTACCAATAAAAGGAATACTTAGCGTATCTATAATATCTTTTTTAGAATGAATTTTAGTGTCAAATAAAAATCTTAAATAAATAATTATAAATGGAATTAATCCTCCCAATAATAATGCAGCTAGATAAATTATTTTTCTTTTTGGGGAAATAGGATTACTACTTCCATAGGCTTTATCAATAATTTTGGCATTTGACACTGTAACCGCTAAAGAAATATCTGTCTCTTCTTTTTTCTTTAAAAGGTAAGTGTACAAACCAGCAATGATTTCTCGCTGCAATTTTATATCATGAAATTCTAATTCTTGCAATGGAACACCAGAAATTCTAGACTTAATCTTTGAATCTTCTAACTGAAGATTTTGCAATTTTAAATCTAAAACCTTTTCTGAGTTTTTTAAACTTTTTAACAAACTTATCTTTAAGCCTTCTATTTCTTCGGTAACTCCAATTACCACTGGATTCTGCTCACTTGCAGTTCTTAAAAGCCTCCTTTTTTCTGCTATCTGCTTATTGTACTCTATAATCGTCTGGGCAATTGATTGATCCTGAAAACCTAAATTAGTTGGTAAAACTTCGTCTCTGCCATTGTTACTTTTAATTAAATTTTCATTTAACGCTTTAACTAAAATAAACTGAATGCTCGTATTAAGTATACTCTTATTACTTTCTGACAATTCTTGAAGAATGAGCGTAGACTCTGCCTCAATATCAGTAATCTTGTTTTTTGTTTTAAAGTTTTTTAATCTGTTATTAATTCCAGATAAATCTTCCTTTACAATTTCTAATCTGCCATCAATAAATTCTTTCGTTTTTTTAGAAACTTGGTTTTTATCTGAGACAGCATCTTTATTATATGCAATTACTAAGGCATTTAAAAAGTCAACTGCTTTTTCTTTAACAGGATTGTTAATCGTTAAGTTTATAACACTGGAGTTTTTATTGACTGGAGCGATATTAACGGAATTTTGATACCCATCGATTAATCTATTGATTGATGTAAACTGTATGCGAACAACTTTAGCATTAGCAGGATTCTCTTTAAATTCTTTTCTCTTATGGATTTTAAACTTCCCCAATCTATTTTCTATTTCAGTATCAAAACGATAGGGGCCTGTTTTTGAATCATCACTCGCTATTAAATTGAAATTTTCTCTATCAATAGCTGATACCTGAAAAGTGGTATCAATGGTGTTAAAAAGTGAATCTTTAGAAAGAAAGTTAATGAAATACGGAGTACTATTATACAATTCTGATTCTTTAACGCGTCCAGTAGTATAATAAGAAATATTTAATTTTAAGCTTTTAATTACTTCTCCAATAATTTTTCTTGATTTTATAATCTCAATTTCATTATCTATATTATTGGTTGAACCTCCGAGTATTCCTAAATCTTCAAAAGTTTTCATTTCAGCAGAAATTCCGCCTTTTTTATTCTCTTTGATTAAAATTACTGTTTTGGCACTATAAATAGGTGTAGAATACCTTAAATAGAAAAAGGCCGAAATGATTGCAAGGAACATTCCTAACACAAACCATTTCCAATGAAATAGGTACTTTTCAATTTCTGCACGAATATTTATCGTATCATCATTTTCAAATTTTTGAGAAATATAATCGTTTTGCATATTATCTAGTTAGAATAGAAATTAAAGTAATAAATACAGATGTTATTGAGATATATAATCCAGTATTTTGATTAGAAGAAGCAGACTGTAATTTTGCATTGTTTTGTCTTACATACACAATATCATTTTGCTGCAAATAATAAAAGGGTGAATTAAACAAGTCATTCGATTTTAAATCGATAAAACCAGTTACAATTCCTTTTTCAGTTTCTCGCTTAATTTCAATGATACGTTCACCCGAAATATTTAAATCTCCTGCCAATGCCAACACATCCCAAATTCTAACTTTTTCATTAGTTATTATAAACGTCCCTGGACTTTTAACATCACCTATTACATTAATTTTAAAATTCAAAATTTGAACATTTACGGTAACATCGTTCACAAAAGGGGTTATTTTTTTTGTAATTAAATCAATTACCTCAACTCTTGTCAAACCAGCTAATTTAAGTTTACCAATTACTGGAAATTGAATTTCTCCATTCGAATCAATTAAATAACTTTGTTGTTTAGGCGTTCCATTAACAGAATTTGTAGCTAAACCATACGATACGATTGGTAAATTAAAAGGTTTCACAGCTTCTAAATTTACCGAAGATATATTAATGGCTAATAAATCGTCTTTTTTAAATTTTAAAGAAAAATTAGTGGTGTTATAGTAGGATGTTTTTGCTTCATCTTGAAAATATAAAACTTTCTTTTTTGAAACACAAGATGATAAAACAATAACAAATAAAAATAGTAGACTTTTCTTAAGCATAAAATAAAGTTTCAGCGAAAATAGGAAATTTTAGGTATTAACAACAAGCTTATCGTACTTTTCATACTCCGAATTATTTGATTTAAATTCAGGTACTATTTGCTTCATCAAGCAAACTAATTTTTCTTTATCTGAAGTATCACTAATATCTCTTAAGTTATAAATCATCAACTTTACATTTAACGCATCAACTTTTATCGCTTTTGCTATCATAATTTTATCATGATAGGTAGAAATTGTTTTCTCTTGATCTGCTAATAGCTCTTCATACAGCTTCTCTCCAGGTCGTAATCCAGAAATTTCTATATCTATATCTTCTGGATAGTTCAAACCAGATAGATGAATCATCTTTTTAGCTAAATCAAATATCCTTACAGACTCACCCATGTCGAATATGTAAATCTCTCCTCCATCACCCATCGTCCCAGCTTCTAGCACTAAGCTACATGCTTCTGGAATGGTCATAAAAAATCGAGTAATCTCTTTATGTGTAACGGTTAATGGACCTCCATTTTCTATTTGTTTTTTAAACAGAGGAATTACAGAGCCATTTGATCCTAAAACATTTCCAAAACGAGTAATTGAGAAAATTGTTTTGGAATTTTCTGTGCTTAAGGCAGAAACATACATTTCTGCAATTCTCTTGGTTGCCCCCATAATATTTGTTGGGTTCACTGCTTTATCTGTAGAAATCATTACAAACCTCTCTACTTCATACTTTAAAGATAAATCTGCTATGTTTTTTGTTCCTAAAACATTTATTTTCACCGCTTCATATGGAAATTCTTCCATAAGGGGAACATGTTTGTAAGCAGCTGCATGAAAAACTTTATTTGGTTTAAATTCTTCAAAAATAGTATTCATTCTACTATAGTCTCTAACATCTGCAACTATAACTGAGATGTTTTTTACATTATCTTGTAATAAACCTTGTTGCAATTCATACAAAGGTGATTCGGCTTGATCAACTAAAATCAATTGCTTAAAACCATAATTACTTAATTGCCTTGTAATTTCACTTCCAATAGAACCTGCAGCTCCTGTAACCAGAATTACTTTATCGTTTAAATCTCTATTTAGTATAGGGTTGTTAATTATTATAGGAGCTCTATCTAATAAGTCTTCTATTTTAATTTCACGAATTTGACTTGAATTTAAACTCCCGTTTATCCATGAAGAAAGTGGAGGGACAATTTTAATATTTACGTTTAGAGGAGAAAAATAATCTGTAATTTCTAATAACCTGTTAGGTGAAATTTGTTGAATAGAGATTATTATTTCTTTAATCGTGTTCTTCTCAACATATTGTTGTGTTACACTTGCAAAGTTAATTATTGGAACCCTATCAATTCTTTTATTAATTTTATTTTTATCATCATCAATAAATGATATTACCTCATATTTACTTTTTGCATCTTTATTTAGAGCTCCATAGGTTAACGTACCTGAACTACCTGCTCCATATATTAACACATTCGTAGTAGTACTTAGCTCAGAAGTAATAATCTCATAAAAGGCCTTCAATACAAACCTGCTAAGTGTTAATATAAATATATTGACAAAATAATGGATTATTATAATTGATATTGGAATGGTAAATCCTTCATATACATTGACTATTCTATTGGCAAAAACAATAAAAATAGTCATAACAGCTAATAACGTACCACCTAAAAACACGTTAAAAACATCTCTAATACCTGTATGCCTAATAATCCCTTTAAAGGAACCTGTTAACATAAAACTTAGCGTAGAGAGTACAATTATTACCGGAAGCTGGATTATTAAGTTGTAAAGATCAAAATCAAAACTTGCGTTAAACCTTATAAAGTAGGCAAATAGAAAAGAAACTATAACTAGAAAAATATCTATTAGAAGTACAATCCACCTAGATATATAACTTTTAGTAAGGCTTAATAAGAAATGTTTCATCATAAGATCATCTTGACAAAAACAAAGTTACAATTTTAAAAACTGAGATCAGTAAATAAGTAATTTAAAAAAAGTAGTTCACTGCATTAATTATTTTTTTAAATTTATTAGTGGACTTAATACTTTTATTTAACTGATAAAAAAGAATAAGTGAAAAAACAACAATCAAAAAAACTGCAACAACCATTTTAAAACTATCAAAATAACTAGCTAAAAACACAACTAAAGCAATTAATACGATGTTTAACAATGCTAAAAACAGACTTGCTTTATAGTGTTTAAGACCAGAATCAATTAGTATATGATGAATATGGTTTCTATCTGGATAAAAAGGACTTTTATTATTTAATAGCCGTATTCCAATAACCCTTGCAGTATCAAATAACGGGATCCCAATAATGGCCAGTACTATAAATATTTTATTTTCCATTAAAAAAGGCAACTCAACCAATTGAAATGACTGTATTGATGAAAATTTCATTGTTAAAAAAGCGATACAAAAACCAATAATCAAAGAACCTGTATCCCCCATAAATATTTTCTTTGAACTTGAAAAATTATACCGGAGATAGGCTGCTAAAACTCCAATAAAGCCTAAAGAAATTAAAAAATAATAATTCAATCCAATTGTATAAAAAACGACTGCATAACTAGAAAATATAACAATACCTATTATCGATGCAAGTCCATCAATACCATCTATCAAATTATAAGAATTTATAATTGTCAACATAAAAAATATTGTGAGTGGAACAGTAATATATAGTGGCAACATCTCAAATCCTAAAAAACCATAAAGCTCAGTAAATTGAAAAGTACTGCTCATCATTATAACAATTATTGCCAATAACTGACCTCCCATTTTTGCTTTTGGAGAAGAAACAACTAAATCATCTT
>Ga0209395_1001183_pt1 | contig 37161 bp, 33 predicted proteins | sample GOMGulsemesocosm_3_FD_184635 | JGI IMG/M metagenome (GOLD analysis project Ga0209395, IMG submission 184635) | Methane-oxidizing microbial communities from mesocosms in the Gulf of Mexico - GOM9D Gulf of Mexico (SPAdes) (version 2) | ecosystem: Environmental > Aquatic > Marine > Cold seeps...
AGCTATATAAAGCGCTATATTTTCGATTAATTATATTAATAGGATAAACAAATGCGGATTTCAGATGATATTCATAATTATTATGAAAAACTTGTAACTATGCACTTTGCGGCATTAAAAATTGAAGAGAAATATGATACTGACTTTGTTGCCGACCTTACCTGCGTAGTTTTAAATCAATTGCCAACTCGTTATATTCGTCATGAAGTAGATATGGCTTTCTACATGCCCGCCTCCGAGCGATTTGAAATGGAAAACAAGGTAAAAATAGCGGTAAGTAAAGCTATTGAGTTTTTGAAAAACATACGAAAGTAAACATTTTTAATGATGCAAATAAGTTACTAATGATAAAAGTTTTCCGCATAAGCTAACTATTATACGTGAAGAGAAACACCTACTACTCCTTAAAGTTTCAGCTACAAGTGACGTTAACATAAATCATGTATTGATAAAATTAACAACTCAAAAATTAAAATATAACGTCACGCTATCCTGATAAAATGCACTTTATGGCTTATTAAAAGTCCTAGTAAAAATGAGTCTTATATTTTACTATTCTAGCTACACAAGGTGTCTTTACGCTCATAAAACTTGGAAACACATTGAAATATCAACATCCTGTCTTCGATAGACCCATTATTATTTTAGCTTCCCCAAGATCTGGTAGTACATTACTTTTTGAAACTTTATCTAAAGCTAAAGAACTATGGACAATAGGAGACGAAAGTCATGCGGTTATTGAACATATACCGGAATTCAGTACTGCTTTTAATGGTTTTAAGTCCAATGAATTAACTGAAGAGCATGGTTCGGTAGAAAATATTGAACTCTTGAAATGTAGATTCCAACAACAACTACGGGATAGTAAAGGTAGGGGGTATTCGCCAATTAGCAATCATCCTATACGTTTCTTAGAAAAGACCCCAAAAAATTCCTTACGAATTCGGTTTCTAAATAAAGTATTTCCCGATGCATTATTTATACATCTCGTTCGCGACCCTAAAGAAAACATCAGTAGTATAATTGATGGGTGGAATTCTAAACACTTTATTACTTATCCCAATTTGCCAAAATTTAATAATCGTTGGTCATATTTGTTACCACCTAATTGGCAAAGTTTCCAGGAAAAAAGTATTGATCAAATTGCAAGTTATCAATGGGCAATTTGCAATCAAACAATACATGATGAACTTCAAAAATTACCGAAGCAACGTCGTCATATGGTCCATTATCAGGATTTTCTAGACAATACGCCAGCGGTTATAAAACGAATTTTTGATTTTATAGATGTAGAAATGGATACTGAATTGACGTCAAGTTGTCACGCCCCACTACCTTATTCAAAATTTACGTTAAGCAAGCCTACACCTAATAAATGGCTCAAAAACATTTCCTTATTGAAGAACAATATGGAGAAACTAAATGTACTGGTTGAACAATTAAATATTCAGTTAAGTGGCTTTAGTAAATATACCATTAGTAACATTATCACAACTGATATGAAATAATATCGTAGAGTATAAACATAATGAAATTAACACACGAATTTTATAAGTTACCGTTACAGTTTGACGTTGAGCAAATGCAACGGGAAATAGATAAGTTTTCAGAACATGACTGGCAACCACATCATGAACATTTTAAAGGAAATTATTCTATACCATTAATCAGTGTTAATGGAGAACTAAATAATACCTTCAAAGGAAAAATGTTGCCTACATCGTCATTAACTCAATCAACATACTTGCAGCAAGTTTTAGGCTCTTTTAATGAGGTTTTAGGACGTTCAAGATTAATGAAATTAGGACAAGGGTGTGAAGTTCCTTTGCACTCAGATATAAATTATTACTGGTATAAACGTGTTAGGATTCATATCCCTATAGTTACAGATCCCAATGTTACATTTTATTGTGGAGATAAAAATGTTCATATGGGCGAAGGAGAAGCTTGGATATTTGACTCTTGGAAAAATCACAAAGTAGTTAATGACTCAACTTTTTCTCGCGTACATTTGGTTATTGACATTTCTGGTTCAAGTGATTTTTGGCAGATGGTTAATAATGTTCACATATCTCAGTTAAATAAAGTGACACCATCAAATAAATACCTTCCATTTAAGGAAAACGTCCATTCTCAAATACTTACAGAGAAGTTTAATGTACCAATTGTCATGAACCCAGGAGAGTTGGATGGTATGCTTAGGGAATTAAGTATTGAGATACAAAGCGTTACTACAAACGATAGAGATAAACTCATGTGTTTTGAACAGATAATGACTTGTTTCAGTCAAAACTGGCGACAATTATGGGCAAAATATGGGTTATCTAAAGATGGATGGGAATTTTACCATCGTTGTCGCGATAATACTTTTCAACAAGCAAAAGAACTCGGCAGCCAATTAAAAATATCTAATGGAGGTACTGCGTTACAGATGCTTATTCATTGTATTATCGATCCGGCCCTCAACCCTGAAGTTGCATAATAGTCAGATTTAAAAGTAAGTTAACTAGTTATTTTTTTTTAATAATTCATTTGTTTTCGCAATAATTTGCTTAAATAGCGGTAACTCAGAGGCTATAAATGGTTCATATTTTTTCCAAGAATTAACTGAACCATTATGTATAGGTTGTCGCACCTGACTGACGCTAGGTGTTAACACTATACGTTTTGAACGATAAAAGGTTAAACATTGAGGTTCAAAATCTAACTGACAATATGCCAATAACTTTCTAATTTCATCTTCTGAGTTTTCTGTCAATGATTCATAGCTCAAATGATATAACCCGTCCCCATACTCATTTTCCCAATGTGACATCAAAGATAAATATCCTTGCCAGTAAAAGCCAATACCTCTTAACGAGTATGCGTATTCATGTCCATTGCTAAAGTATTGCTTGAAAACACTCATAGCATTGTCTAAAGGGTTTCGTACTACGTTAATAATTTTAGCATGTGGAAATAAGGTTTTAATTAAACCTATGTGTAAATAATTATTTGGATTTTTATCGATAATTATCGATTGATTATGTTCGAAATATTGCTGTACTTGATCAATATATTGTGAAGATAAGTACTGACATTGCTGCTCATCTATATCTCTCAATTGCTTTACATAGCCACCAGACTTTTCAAGTTCAAGTCCAATTCGTTCAATATATTGAAGTTCGTCTGTTGATTCAACTTTAGAATGACTCGCTATTATTTGCTCAACCAATGTAGTGCCAGAACGAGGCATACCGACAATAAAAATTGGAGAAAAGTTTTTATTTTTCTTGAAATTATTTTTTGATTTAGTCACGCCATCGATCATGCTTTTAACAAACCCTGAAAAAGCTTCAGCTCTAAAAGGACGGTATTTGTCTATAATGCTATTCGCTTTGTTCATTGCGGCAAAGGACAATTCAAACGCATTCCCTTGCTCATGTACTCTGGCAATGGCAAATAACATTAATGCCATATTTCCAATGGTTAAATCAGCTTGTTGTAAAATGTCTAACATCGCATTTCTATCTTCATCATTAAAGATGAAATCTTTTAAATCTGCCAAACTCCAATAACCATTACCGCATTGTTTAGGGCTTTCTTTAATAAACTGTTTATAATATATACTTGCTTGAAGGCTATCTCCTTTGGCTTTATAAACATGCCCCAGATTAAGTAATATAAAGGCATTATCTAATTTTTTTTGCTGGCATTCCAAAAAAGTCTTCTCTGCTTGCAAGATTTTTCCGGCGCTCATGCAATGCAACGCCTTTTTATATAGTAATTCTGTATTATCGCCGTACTTTTGAAAATAATTGTCAATCGCTTTTATCACTTTAAAGTGTTCTTCTTTCGCTTCGAGCAAAGAGATTACAAAGCGCTGATATTTTTTATCGTCCTGTAATTGATTATGTAATTTAGCTAAGTAATCTTCAGATTTTATAAAATTTTGGGTTAATAATGAAATTTTAAAGGCTATTTCCAGAGCTTGTATTTCATGTGGTGCATTCTCCAAAATATTTAATACTAACCTTTGCGCTTCATCAATTTGTCTCTTTGCTAAAAGCGCCTCACACTGTGCTAATAGTTGCTGATTTTGATGAGATTTCTGCATCATAGTCGTAAAATCCTATAACTGAATTCAAATTTAATATGCCGTAAATAATATCAAACGGCATAATTATATATAACGTAATATCGATGATACTCATATTTGTCATTTATCAATGCTTTCATATATATATCGTTCATATATCTATGAAAGCATGAACTGACCAAGTTTGTTGAGTAAGGTTCATCCTAGCAAGAGGTATTACTTACGAGTAGTCAACAAAGAGTGTTGATAAATGATCTCGATCCTTGCAGTATGCTTGGAATTTAAAAATAAATGACGATTATTCCTCATAACCAAAACATGTAACAAAGGGAGAAATTATCGGTATTATTGGCAATAAATCATCGTTATAACGACGCCATCTGGCTACTGCTTTAGTGTTAATGGGTGCAGTGACATCTCGGTAGCTTGGAGTCGCTATTGTGCGAGTTTTTGCAGCTTCACGATAATCATTAATATTTTCATGCCAACCTACCCCAATAAAATCAAGCACTTCAGTTACAATCTCGGTAAAGTCTTCTGTTAAATTTTCATAACGATATTCTAACCAATAACCCTGAAATATATCTCGATAATGTAGCCATAAATTCATCACCGCTTTATAAGTTAACGCGGTATTTTTTATATTAAGAAAGTTTGCCATTGCAACATTCACATCAAATTTTTGCATAAAACAGCTTAGACAAGCATCACGAGGATCACGCAAGGCAACAATAATTTTAGCTTCTGGAAACAATAATTTGGCAAGTCCTAAATGAATAATATTCAACGGCAATTTATCAACAACTAGTCGATCATTAAGTTCACCTAAGTTCTCCTTACAGATTTGTAAATACATATGACGAAATCTAACAATGTCATCTTCAGTTAACAGCTCTATACCTTGAGGGTAACTACCAACGGAAGTATGGATCTCTCCAATAATTACAGAAAGTGGAGAAAGTTCATCGGTAGTAATTAATTTAGGATGTGCTTTTAATACTTGCTCCATCAGTGTTGTACCTGACCGAGGAAAACCGACAAAAAATATCGGTGAAAAGTCATTTTCAGTTGGAAACTGAGCAGCTAACTTCTCAAATTTGTCCGCTTTAAAAAATGTTTTAAGATCGTTGATTTCATTTAAAAAAGCACCACCATCGGCTTTTTGTTTTCCAACCACTCTCGACATTTGATTGTTAGATTTATCAAAAGCTTTAAACGCTTCACTCGACTTTCCTAACGAATCTAGCGTAAGACCTAATTGATTAAATGCTTCTATTTGTTCTTTTTCCGAAAGTCCTTGTGTCAGCGCTAACTTGAGACGCTGCTCAGCTTTGTCGAATTGGCCTTGGCGTCTAAAAACTGTTCCCGCCAATAGTGAAAGACGAGCACTGACCAGTCCTAAACTATCAAGCTTTTTAATAACTTCACTCGCCTCATCAACTTTATTAACAAGTTCAAGAACATTAGCTAGTTGTATCAACAAGTCAACTTGATGAGGTTGAATATTCAGCCCCTCTTTCAGAACCTTAATGGCTGAAAAAGTATCCCTTTCATCCAAATATACTGATGATAAATTTAATCGTGCATTTATATCATTAGGTACAAAAGAAAGTATCTGCTGACAAAATGTTTTTGCTTCTGAACTTAGTCCAAGTGACAACGAAGCAGATGCAGCATTATTTAACGCATCTATATGTTGAGGGTTTAAGTTAATGGCTTTTTTAAAATTGTCAAAAGCTTCTTCAGTACGGCTTTGAGCTCCTAAAACGTTACCCAAATTCGAATAAAAGTCTGCTTTCGTAGCATCTATCGCAATAGCTTTTTTAAAATATTGTTCACTCTTTTGTAACTCTCCTTTTTGTAAACATACGATACCAACCATATGAAGAGCTTCAGCATGCTCAGGATCGCCCGCGAGAATATCTAAATAAACAACATAAGCTTCTTCAACTTTTCCTGTTCGATGCTGTTTTTTGGCGACTTCCAGTCGAGTATCGTCTTCTACCTTTTTATTTAATTTAAGCGCTTCGAGCTTTGGCTTAACTTGTATATGCTCATTACTGACATCTTGTTTTTTTGATTTCTCTTTTCGTCTAAATAAATCTAACCAGCTCATTAAAGTCTAACCAACGTATGTTATATATAGGGGGCAGGATAAAAGAAAATTGCTATATCTGCAATGGTATTCCTTCTCTGTCTATTGTAAGTCAGCAGTAATCAGTTTTATTTGTATTAATTTTTTTGAATTCGACTTCGCTCTACCTTTATTGGCTAACCTAATCTTTGATGATTTTAAGTGTTGGCAATAAATCACCGTTAGCTTCACCAATGCCTATCATTATATTAAATATGTCGACAGGCATTTGAGTAGTCCCAATAAAGCGAACGCTTTTATCAATCAAAACATATTTTTTCACAGGCTACTATGTGATCAATGTTCAACACTCTTTTACTTTTTAGTTTCTCTTATAAGTTAACCAAATATACATCTAAAACACGTACCACTTGAGCCGTTTATATAAACCAAGTCGCCACCATGATTTACCATGACTTGTCTTGAAAGGCTCAAGCCAATACCAGAGCCTTGCTGCTTAGTGGTAAAAAAGGGGACAAAAATCATATTAGCTACATGCTTTGCAATACCCGCCCCATTATCCGCAATTTCAACATAGAGTTGTTGCGCTTTGTTTTGTGCTACTGTTAGCGTTATTTGACCTTGAACAATATCACTAATACCTAATCCTTTTTGATGGTTAATATGTGATTGCACCGCCTCAATGGAATTTTTAATGAGGTTTATGAGCACTTGCTCGATTTGAGCGCTATCTAGCATTACCAATTGCTGAGTCTGGATATCAATATCCAGCACAATAAGAGCCTTTTTTATTTGTTGTTGGTGCAATATACGGATACGTTCTAAAATTGGAGCTATTGGCGTTGGTACCAGATTTGGCATAGGTAAGCTGCTTATTTGTCTAAAACTTGCGATAAACTCCCCTAAGTATTCGCTTCTTGAAGCTAACGTTTTTAACGCTAGATTTAGGTCTTGTTTATTCTCTTCGTCGGCGAACCTCAACGTTTTTGGCATTAGTCCCTGACAAGTTTGTGCAATTGAGGCAAGAGGAGTAATAGTATTTGCAACTTCATGTGTAAGTACTCGGGTCAAACGTTTATAAGCCTGTTGTTCTTTATCTAATAACATCTCATGGATAGATTGTAAGGTTATAATCTTATGTTCTTCTCCTTGAATTTCAGCAATACTCACTTGTAACGATAAAGTATCTAACTGTTCCCCATTTAACCACTGTACTGTGCTATGTAAATTCTTTTCTGTCGCTGAAATTATAGTACCAATATGATTAATCTCATTAAGGTTCTCAACTTTTTTACCAAGTAATCTAGCCACAGCAGGATTAGACTCGATTATATTTCCTTGTGCATCACAGACAATAATAGCAAGGTCAACATGCACCAATAACGCTTTTAAAAATACACTCTGATGTTCCGCGTCAAAACGTGCCAATTGCATTTGTTTTTTCACTTGTTCAAGATGCTGTCGCATCGGATGATGAGCACTAAACCCTAAAGTATTATCGCCATTGGCTAGCGCCCTTATTACTTGTAGTAATTGCCTGTCTTGGCGTTTAAATAATGAAAATAAGCTGGCCATTAGTGAGGCGGTAATAATCAACAACAGAAACCATGCAGGTGACAAACCTATGCTAAGGTAAACAATGGTCAACAATGTAACTGCCGCGATAAGTGCAGTAATATTTATGGTCAATATAAATTGCGGACGATGACTCAAGGCTTTCATGACATGTTACCCTTTTATTTTCTTAACTAAAAAAGCATCTCTGTTAGTAGTCGTTATTAAAGAACAGTCTTTTCTAAGCGACGTTACATATTACTCTTTGATTTTCTTAACTAAAAAAACATCTCTGTTAGTAGTTGTTATTAAAGAACATACTTTTCTAAGCGACGTTACATATTACTCTTTGATTTTCTTAACTAACAAAAAATAGCGCTGTTAGTAGTCGTTATTAAAGAACAGTCTTTTCTAAGCGACGTTACATATTACTCTTTGATTTTCTTAACCAACAAAAATAGCGCTGTTAGTAGTCGTTATTAAAGATCATACTTTTCTAAGCGACGATACATAGCGCCTCGTGTTAGACCAAGTGCTTTAGCAGCTTGGCTAACATTTCCTTGATGGTATTTTAAAGCGGCACGTACAGTACGTTGCTCCATACTCTCTAAATTAAACGTATCATATGTATCATTACTGTCATTACTGTCATTACTGTCATTATCAGCTAATAAAGAACCTTGCTCTAAAATGCTACTTTCTTTGGTTAATGATGTTAATTCTGCGCCAACTATCGAACGAATGTCCAATACTCTAGAGTCACTCAAAATAATGGCTCGCTCTATTACATGAGCCAGTTCGCGGACATTACCTGGCCAGCTATATTGGCAGAGTATCAGCATATCATCGGGTGTAATGTTTACTATTCTTTTATATTTATGACTAAAGTGGTCAAGGTAATACTTGGCAAGCAATGGAATATCATCAACGCGTTCACGTAATGGTGGTAAACGAATCTCTACGGTATTAATACGGTAAAGTAAATCCTGTCTAAAACGCCCTTCAAGCACCGCCTGTGGTAGATTTTCATTGGTAGCACAAATGAGTCGAATGTTAACCTTAATCGCCTTAGTACCTCCAACAGGCGTTACTTGACGATTTTGCAAAGCGGCTAACAAAGTTGCTTGTTGATTTAAGGGCAAGTTACCCAGTTCGTCCAGAAATATACTGCCATCATGGGCGAGCTCAAAACGTCCAACCCGATCGTTTTTAGCGTCAGTAAATGCGCCTTTTTTGTGACCGAAAAGCTCACTTTCAAATAGACTTTGCGCAACCGAGCCCATATCTAAGCTAATAAAGGCTTGCTCACTGCGATTACTCGCCAAATGTATGGCATGTGCAGCTAGTTCTTTACCGGTACCACTTTCACCTGTGATTAATATATTGGCGTCAGTTTTTGCTGCTTTTTCGATGGTAGCAAAGACCTTCTTCATAGCCGAACTTTGGCCCAGAAATTCGTATTGTTGACCACTAAGCGCCTGATTTAACCCTTGCTTTTGACGAGTGAGTTTTCCGAGTTGCTGTTTATCTTTTGCGTGTGAAAATGCCGCGGTAATTGCCGCCAAGAGCTGTTCATTCTTCCAAGGTTTAGCGATAAAATCAGCGGCACCAGCTTTTATCGCATCAACTGCTAATTGGATATCCCCATAGGCTGTCATGAGTACTACGACAACGGATGGCTCTTGTTCTAAAATTTTCTTTAGCCAATAAAAACCTTCTTGTCCACTTATTGCATCATGATTAAAATTCATGTCGAGCAAGATCACTTCTATTTTCTGCTCGTTAAGTACCTGTTCGATGTCAAAAGGGTTATTTGTTGTGATAACCGTTTGATAATGTTGTTTAAGCAATAGTTGGACTGCTATTAAAATATCAGGGTTATCATCAACAATTAAAATTGAGCCCGTTTGCTTCATTTTCACGATCCTTTTTCTAAATATATATTTAGTCTACCTTACTTTCAAATCAGTCTCTAGCAAACAACCGTCCATATATGGACAGTCTATTTTGTTAAAGGTGTTCTATAAGTGGACACTCAAAACTGACAGTTTATTTAAAAAATATACAACACGTTGTTTTATTTGTATTTTTTAATTGGCACAAGTCTTGTAGTTACTTTTAGTAAAATAATTACAAAACTTATCATGCGAGCACAGTGCCATCATGAAGGAAATTGCTAAATGGACAAAAAAATAGCTAGAACCCCATTTCAAAAATATTTAAAACAATGCCTCATTTCTTTGCTTATTTTAGGCATTGCCATCTCCGCCTATGGATTAAGTCAAGTAACAAGCGATGGTCGAAGTCAAAACATTAAGATTAATAGCGTCACCATTAGCCCTGTCATACAAGGTGCATTTATTGATGCTTTGAGTTTGCGTGGCCAGGTATTACCCAAAACCACCATTTATCTCGATACCGTTGCTGGTGGTCAGGTGGAACAACGTTTGGTAGAACAAGGAGAATACGTAGAACAGGGCCAGCCTCTAGTACGGTTAAGCAATACCAATTTGCAACTCGATGTAATGGGGCGCGAAGCACAAGTGACCGAACAGTTGAATTTCTTACGCAATACCCAAATGAACATGGCAACCAATCGACTTAATTTGCGCCGTGACCTACTAGAAATAGACTTGCAAATAAGTCACTTAACGCGTCGTTTAAAGCAATCAAAGCCTTTGGCTGCTAAAGGAGTACTTGCTAAAGATAGACTTTCAGAGTTAACCAGTGATCTTAGTTATTATCAAGCGAGAAAGGAGCTCACATTAGAGCGACAATTACAAGAAAACAGTATCCGTAAAGTCCAGGTTGAACAATTAGAAGATAGTGCAAAAATGTTAAATAAAAATCTACAGTTTGCCCGTAGGAACTTAGATAATTTATTAATAAAAGCGCCTGTCTCTGGATACTTAAGTGAACTGGACGTCGAAATAGGAGAGTCAAAAAATCGCGGTGCCCGTTTGGGGCAAATTGATATCCCCAATGAATATAAACTTGTGGCTCGCCTAGATGAATTTTACCTCAATCAAGTGCAACGAGGCATGACTGTAATAATCGAGTTAGAGACGGGTATGGTGACCGCAAAAGTCAGCAAAATAGACAGTCGAGTTAGTCAATCACAATTTCAAATTGAAGTCGATTTACCTGAAAGTACTAGTGGTATTAAACGTGGGCAAAGCATTGATATTGAATTAATGCTGGGCGGTAATAATGACAATGCTTTGCTACTTAAACGTGGAGCTTTTTTTACCAGTTCGGGTGGGAATTGGGTTTATGTAGTAACGGCTGACGGCGCTAAAGCAAAACGTCGAGATATTCGCCTTGGCAAAAAAAATCAACATTACTTTGAAGTCATATCAGGTCTGATATCAGGTGAGCAAGTGATCACTTCAAGCTATGGAAACTTCGACAAAGCACAGCAACTAGAATTAAATTAGAGGAATAACAATGATCACATTAACTAACTTAAGCCGCGTTTTTCGCACTCAAGACTTAGAAACGACAGCACTTAATAATATAAATATCAAGGTAAATGAAGGAGAGTTTGTTGCCATTATGGGGCCTTCAGGCTGCGGAAAATCAACCTTATTGTCAATTTTAGGCATGTTGGACTCTCCATCCACTGGAAGTTTTGAGTTTTTTGGACAAGATATTTCATCATACAGTGAGGTCAAGTTAGCTGAATTACGAAAATCTTCTATTGGTTTTGTCTTTCAAAGCTTTAATCTCATCGATGAATTAACCGTATACGAAAATGTTGAGTTACCTTTGCAATATCAAAAAATTTCCAAAACGGAAAGAAAAAAGCGTGTTGAAGCTATTTTAAAGCGTGTAGCGATTGATCATAGAGCCGACCATTTACCTCAGCAACTGTCTGGCGGTCAACAACAACGTGTTGCAGTGGCTAGAGCCTTAGTTATCAACCCAAAACTGATTTTAGCCGATGAACCAACGGGAAATTTAGATTCAAAAAACGGTGATGAAGTCATGGCCATGTTACGCGAACTCAATAAAGAAGGAACAACAGTAATAATGGTAACTCACGCTGAAAAAGAAGGGTGTTATGCCGACCGTTTAGTTCGCTTATTAGATGGTCAAATAATGATTGATAAAGCCAATAATGTATCACAACATACCGAGGTTGCTTGATATGTTTAATAATTATCTCAAGACAGCATTACGCTCCGTCAAAAAAGACAAACAACATTTCTTTCTCAACCTCATAGGCTTTAGCATTGGTTTGGCTGCAGCTATTTTAATGGCATTATTTGCTCAACATGAAATGTCTTTCGATAAACACCAACCTGATAGTAAGCGAGTTTATCTCGCTCACACTGATTATACCTCCGCAGGACTACAACTTATTGCAAGTAGTAGTTATAAAAATGCTGAAACATTAAAAAATCATAGTCAGGTAGAAGATATATTTAGGCTAACAGAAGCCGATGCACTTACTCAAGAAGTGAGTGAGTTAGTGCAAGTGAGTGATAATTATTATCGACTGAGTAACTTTTATGCAGCTACGACTAATATCCTTGATTTTGTTCAATTAGATATTATCGCTGGAGATATCACTAAAGCATTAAGCCAACCAAATGACTTGGTGTTAAGTGAAAGCGAAGCAAAACGACTTTTTGGAGATACCCAAGTTATCGGCCGTACGTTAAATCATGAACATGGCCAATATCGTATCGGTGCTGTCTTTAAAGATCTGACAGAGAACACTCATATTAAGTTTGATAGTTTAATTCACATGCCAGCTACGTTTATTCAAAATGGCTATGGTTATGCATATTATAAACTTTTAGAAAACACCGATATAGCTAGCTTTGAGCAACAGTTTACTGAAGAGTTACACATATCTTGGGGCCAAGAAGGGAAAAGCACGATCACCATGACATTAATAAATATGGAGGATGTACATTTAAGTAGTAATGGCCCATATTTGATGAGAAAAGGTGGCTCGTCGATAATATTGCAAATTTGCATTGGTTTGAGTCTGATTTTAATATTGGTTGCTAGTATCAACTTTATTAACCTAAATATTGCCCAATCAGCAAAACGTGCCAAAGAAGTTGGTGTACGTAAAGCTTTAGGCGCAACCAAGGGCCAGTTAGTCTCCCAATTTTTAACTGAATCGTTTTTAGTGGTAGCTCTGGCTGCTTTGCTTGCCTTAGCTATAGTAGAAATAAGTTTACCTGCATTTAATCAAATGATGGATAGGCAACTTAGTTTGATTTATGCCTCTGAATTCATGTTAACAACCATAATTGTCATTTTCGTTGTTGGCTTACTATCAGGCTTATATCCAGCCCTTTTTATTGCCTCGTTTAGTGCTAAACGAGTGCTTAGTGGTGATTTAGTGCAAGGAGGTACTGCCATTTTTGTTAGAAAACTAACTTTGTGTTTACAGGGGGCTTTATCCGTAGGTCTAATTATAGCCGCTCTTTCTTTATATCAACAAATGACGCTAATAGACAATTTAGCGGTTGGTTATGCAAAATCATCTCGACTGGTGGTGAAAGATCTACCCACTAAAGAATTGTATACTCAAGAAAGTAATGGTTTATTGAACGCGATTAGAAATTTACCTGGCGTTGAGCAAGTTACTCTTTCAAATACCGACCTAACTAATGATATGGAATATGACTTTGGCTTTACTTGGCCTAATGGTGAAAAAATAGATAGTTTTCAACCTACGGTAGGAACTGGCTACCATGCTATTGAGACCTTAGGGCTTACCCTGCTTGCCGGTCGAGATTTTTCGCCGAAATTTAGTGGTGACTGGTATCAAATAGATGAAGAAAAAAATATAACTGTGGGTGTATTGGTTAGTCGTCGCATGGTGGAGTTAGCTGGTTATCAAACACCTGAGTCAGTCATAGGCCTGACATTAAAGGAGCCAAGATATGATTTGACCGCTAAGATTGTTGGTGTCATTGAAGATGTCAAAATTGGCTCTGCCAGACAACAGGCATTGCCTGTATCATTTAACTTAGGCTTTAACGCCTATCCTACAGGACACATGGTCATTAAGTTTAGTAATACAAATATAGCAAATTTAACCAGCCAAGTTCGACAGATAATTACCGAAGAACTACATTTGAGTGATGTACAAATTAATCAAGTATCAGAAGATTACGCTAACGTTCATAAAAATGAACATAGAGCATTAGAAATGGTCACTATTTTCAGCCTACTTGCCATATTCTTAACCTGCTTAGGTATTTTTGGTTTAGCCTCCTTTGCGACCTTACGTCGTCAAAAAGAGGTAGCGATACGCAAAGTATTAGGGGCGTCTCGGTTGAGCATTGTTAACCTACTTTCTAAAGAGTTTTTATTGTTAGTTGCATTGAGTGTTGTTATCGCTTTCCCACTCAGTTATTGGTTAGTTGGGGATTGGTTAGCAAACTTTAATGATCGTATTGAGCAAGGCCTTTGGGTGTATTTATTGGCAGCGGGAAGTATTGCGATAATTACTTGGCTTACTGTAGCAAGTCTTGCCTTTAAAGCTGCTAGTAGTCGACCTTCTCTTATCTTACGTTATGAATAAATGAGCATATTTATATGACTTACATTAAAAATCTATAATTTTTCTATCGAACAATTATAGATTTTTTATAAGACTTTTCATCATGGATTACTTAATTTAATGGCAACGCGAGATCAGGGAACTTGCTATCAAGCTTTTAAATTATTCTCTTTATTGCATAGGCAACTAATTTTTAGTGACTGTTTTAGAGTTAACTATAGCTATTAGCAATCAAGATAAACCTTGTAGAGCTACACTAGGAAGCCTAAATCTTAAAGAAAATCGGTACGCATATAGGAACAAGATTATGAAATCAATGAAACGTCGAACTTTTATCAAGAATGCAGCCTTAGGCTCTGTAGTTAGTGTTTTTGCTACCCGCATACAAGCCAAAATGAGTACCCCCAGAGAAGCTGAAGGCCCTTTTTATCCGATCACACCACAGAAGGAACTAGATGCTGACCTTACGAAGGTGGCTGGCAAAAGTGGTATTGCCAAAGGAGAGATCATCGACGTATTTGGTCAGGTGCTCGACCAAGACCTAAATCCAATCGAAGACGTTACGATTGACCTTTGGCAGGCAAATAGCTTTGGTAAGTATCATCATCCACATGATACAAGTGAAGCCCCTGTCGATGAAAACTTTCAAGCATGGGCGATAATACAAAGTGGCGTTCAAGGACGATTCAAATTTACAACTGTCATTCCTGGCGCCTATCCTCTAAACAGCGCTCAGCAAAGAACCCCACATATCCACTTCAAAATAGGTAAGCATGGCTATGTTCCCCTATTAACCCAAATGTACTTTCCAGATAATCCATTAAATAAAAAGGATGGCATGTTCAAACGAAAGTCGGCAGACGAACAAGCTATGATGACAGCTAAACGTTCGACCCAAAATCATCAGTACCAATACAACATTATTATAGAAAAATTGTAAAAAACGATGATGATTAACTTAAGCTCATAATAGGAAATTTAAATAAAAATAACTAATTGCTCGCTCCATGCTCCGTTCATTCGACCAAAAATGATTAGATTGCAAAAGGAATGCGCATGGAAAAGTTAGTTGATATTTGCTGTGATATCGATGTTTATTGAAAATAATTTGCAGAACAATGGCAAAAATTATTGTTAGAAGGCTGGGAAATAAAGCATCGTAGGTCTAATAGACTAAGACCGAGGAAACAATAAAAACCATTATTCACTTTCATCAATCTCATTATCGATATTTTAAAATCTAATGCCGTCATTATTTATGAAGGTCAATTTAATACATATTTCCCTGAATTGTTAAGCATTACAAGGTTTTTGTTGTTAGGTATTAGCGTCATTGTTCCTACGTGTAGTTACCTCACATCAAAATTGGAAAAATAACAGATATCCAACTTATCGATTCAACTTAGATAGAGATTTGTCATATTCTTAGGGCGACAAGAAACAAGGCTTCTCAAAGTGTTGTTTATCATGATAAAGGCTATATTAGTAAAGTATTATCAGGTGAATTTTTTGTTAAAGGTGTTGAATTGATAATAACGATTCAAAAAAACAAGAAAAAATTCATTTGATTGTGGAATATACAACATTAACTTTGCAAATTTTAATAATTAATACACTCATCCGACAGTTCTCCTTTTTCAAAAACTTAACGACGACTTTTGGGGCGAGTAAAATTGGCTCAAATCTTGTTATTCACTTAAGATAAGTAAGTGGTATAAATTAATAAATTCTGGATTGAAAGTTTGGTACTCGTCATGCAACTTAATTTCAAAACATCAACTATTGCCCTGAAGCTGGTATATGTTTTGTGTTTACCATTGTTGCTAGTATCGAGCTTACAAGTCATGGCAGTAACCAATGAAACGGTAAAGGTTGCAACTATCAAACTCACAACATATGGTTTTATTGAAAATAACAAAAAACAAGGGTTGTTTTATGAATTAGCCAACGCAATAATTACGCATGCGGGGTATATTCCACAAAATAACATCGTACCTTATTCTAGAGCTGTTCAATTGTTAAAATCTGGTACAGTAGACTTAACAATTATGTTTACCAATAAAGAATTAGCAGAAACTGCATTTCAGCTATCACCAATAATCAAACTTGATAACATTATTATTGGTCTCAAAGGCACCGAATTTAAAACCTTAGAAAATTTACAAGGCAAAACAGTCGCAGGTTTACGTAATGCGCTTTATGATACTCGTTATGATGAAAACCTAGAAATTAGAAAGTACCCAACAACCAATTACATGCAAAGTTTAAAAATGTTGATTTCAGGACGTGTTGATGCGGTAATTGGTAATAAATTCAATATACTTTGGACGTTGAAAGAACTAGGGCAGCCCAGTAACTCTTTAGGCTTACCATTAAACCTCAATAGCAAATATGCTTATTTACACTTATCTAAAAAATCAAATAACCCTGCTATAAAAGACAAAATCATTACTGCTATTAAATCATTAAAACAAAAAGGTGCTATAAAAGAAATAATTACAAAATATTCAACAATTAACTAGTGCTGTGTATTTGAAAATCTTCATTCAACAACATTATTCATAATTTATATTCACCTTCTTTTATTCATCGGAGGTACAGTTCAACACACTTTAGCGCTGATACCGTAGCCCAATGAAAACTCGAGATAAAAACCTAGGATTTAGGCTTTTATTTTTAATGATTACGCATCAACAACGATAACTTCACCGGTGATGAATCCATCCACAGAACGTTCAAATGCTTTACCAACAAGTTTCCCCTGTACAGGTTCAAACCCTGGCATCATTTCACCGTAAACATCCCAAGCTTCTGCTAGTACCGTTGGGTTAACTACATTGATGCGAATATTTCTAGGCATTTCTAAAGAGACACATTTTACAAAAGTATCAATTGCACCACTTGTTGTTGCATCAGCAATGGCAAATGGAATAGGTTTCATATTTAAAATGCCACTGATTAAGGTAAATGAACCACTATCTGCTATGTATTCTTGACCAATACGTACAAGGTTAATTTGCCCCATCATTTTGCTCATGATTGTTGTCATCCATTGACCTTCTGTCATATCCGTAAAATTGGCATATTCACAAAAACCAACAGTATTTACCACCGCATCAAAATGTCCGACTTTTTTATACAAATCTCTGATTGATTGCTCATTGGTAATATCAACAATGTGATCAACATTACCTGAACGCCCTGCAGTGATAACCTTGTGCTTACCTAAACCTGTTAGTGCCGCTTGACCCATTTTTCCTAATGCACCGATTAAAATAACTGTTTTCATTTAATTCTCTCTTTTTAACGACTATCAATTTGGTTAAATTGATTTGATGGATAAATGATAAAGAACTTATTAAACAACTTGAAACAAACATTTATTGTTAGTGATACAAGAAATACTAGTAATATGTTAAATTAAAGAATACACGTTTTTAAATATGGACAATACTTTGAGTAAATTAGATAGATTGGACATTAAGCAATTACGGATATTTCAGGCACTTTTTCAGGAGCAGAATGCTTCAAAGGCCGCCAATCAAGTAGGCTTGACGCAGCAGGCAGTGAGTGAACACTTAAAAAAATTACGTGATGTTTTTGATGACAGATTATTTCTTAGAAAAACCAATGGCTTTATACCTACCCCATTCGCAGAGGAGTTGTCATTAAGTGTAGATAAACTGCTAAATGATTTTAACTTATTGTTGTCACCCTCCGTATTTGATCCAAAAACCATAAATGGTACTTTCGTTATCGCGGCAACCGATTATGCACAACAAGTGGTTTTGCCTGCCTTGATTTCAAAACTAAGGAAACAATCACCTAACTTAAAACTAATCGTCAGAGATTTTGAGATTGATAAACTTCATGAGTTAATGGAAAGTGGCAAAGTTAACTTAGCAATAGCATTTCCCGATTACATTCCAGATAGCTATCCGATAGTAAAGTTGTTTGAAGAACACCATGTTTGTGTTGCATCACCTAATTCATCAATCTCACAAACAACTCCTTCTTTAGCGGAAATAGCAAGCTATCCAAGTATTATCGCTTCACCCTCACGCCCAAACTTTAAAGGCTCTATTGATGATTGGTTTAAGAAATTTGGTTTAAAGCGAAACATTGTTGTTTCCGCGCCCTGCTTTTCCATTGTGCCCATGTATCTTGAAACGACAGATTCTATAGCCTTTTTACCTTCGAGAGCGATTGAAGGGCTAGATTTAATTAACATTCAACTAGAGAAATTACCAGAGCCATTTGATGTTATTGCTGCTTGGCATCCACGTTACAGTGACGATCCACTTCAAAAGTGGGTTACATCATTACTACAAATTGAGTAAAGGAATATGAAGTTGAATATTATCGTTTTTATTAATAACCTATCGCTAGTCAGGATAAAATCCTAACTCATCAAATTACAATTTAATTGTCCGATGCTTTCAAGGTATCTCTGTAACTATTCACATCGTCCGCGATATGTTCACAAAATGAGAGCATACCAGAGTAGTAACCTTTAAAGGTTATTAGTCATTGCCAAAAGCGTTATTCTTTGAACCATACGACATTGCCACTACCTTTCTTTTTTGCTTGATACATAGCATTATCCGCGCAACGTAGTAACTCAAATTCAATATGTTCAGGTTCAGAGCTGTAGGCAATACCAATACTAATACTTAGTTCAACACCACTCTGACCGATTATCATTGACGCTTCAATATCGTCAATGATGCGCTTCGCAATTAGCTGTATATCACTTTTGTTTTCAACATCTTCCATTAAAACAACAAACTCATCACCTCCAACTCTCGCAACCAAATCATACTCTCTCACACGAGCCAAGATTTTTTGGCTTATTTCAATGAGTACTTTATCTCCTATCTCATGACCTAAGGTATCATTTACCGCTTTAAAACCATCTACATCCAAATAAAGAATGAACAGTTTTTTCTTATTTCTTTTTATTTTTTCAGTAATTCGATTTTTTGCGTTATAAAGAGCCTTTCTGTTTGCCAGCCCCGTTAAGCTATCATGAGTCACTTCAAACTCTAATTTATTTTGTAATTGCTCTCTTTCAACAATTTCACTCTCAAGTACCCTAAGACTAGATTCCAAATCTACTCGAATTTTATTTTTCAGTTGAATTTCAGATTCAAGCTTTAGCGTTTTAAGTTTAAGCTCTTGTGTTCTTTCAAGAACAAGACACCCTAAATTATCCCTATGTGACGTTAACTCTTCATTAGCCAATTTTAGTTTTTCATTATTATTAAATGCATCCAATGCCGACGCAATCACATGACTAATCGCCAATAAAACCTCAAGTACATAGCTACAATATTCAGAAGATGTACGATAGGATTGAATGACAAACGCACCAAGTGAATGACCTTTATTGACTAGTGGATAACATAACCATTGCATTGGGACTGTACCAAGTGCTTTTATTTTACTCTTTTTTTGCAGTTCAATAATATCACTAGAGGAAAAGTTACATGGGACATTACTTTCCAGTGCTAAGTAAGTCAGCGTTGCATTTAAGTCATCTATTTTTACTCGGTTTAATTCTTCTTCAGTAAAACTATCTTCGGTATCAATAAAATAGGGAAAAGATATATTCCTATTTTTATCTTGCAGTACAACATAGAAGTTATCTGCATGTGTAATGGTTTTAAGAATCGAATGAATATTTTTTAAGAAAGCGTTTTTCGACTGGCATGTTGTTAGACAGGCAACTATATCTTTGACATGACCAATAACGTCTTCATTAACCAAAGCTGAATTCTTCTTCAAAACTCTATATGCCTATACTGTTATCCTGTGAACTTTAAATATAGCTGCTAAATACCTACATTGTTAATTATCGATTGAGTAGTTGTATTGATATGAGTTATAGAGCAATAGCTGATATTTTCCTTAGGAAAGGACAATGTCTTCGATACTATTTTGAAGGCCAAAATAGAGGAGAGGTTGTTCGATAATAAATAAATTGAGTTCCACTGATAATAGCAAAAAAAATTACCGAGTTTTCAATCAGAGGAAAGCCGCATTTTTTTGATAAAAACTTCAATATTCACTGCTAAATATTTAGTAATATTGATAGGTGGTTACAGTTCTATTTTCCAGCAACGATTAATATCCCAAATTGTTCCATTCATGTTAATTCATTTGAAAGGCATTTTTCTGTCTCAGTTATATATTCATCCAATAATTGATTGAATTCCTTCATTTCTTTAACGTCCGCGAGATTGTTATATATCTTATCCAGTAATTTTTCTAAATTATTGTTCATAGTTTGAAATATATTTATTTTTATTCAAAAGATAAATCAACGGTAACCTTAATACCGCAAGCAAACAAATAATCAAATTTAGCCAACATTTAAACCCGACAGTGAAATAGCAACTACAATTCATTATTTATCATACAGTTAACAACAAACACCCGAAGAGAAGAAAATAATTCTGCTTGTGCGTCTTTACGCTTTCACTTGTGAGACTTATCTGTAATTTATGTAAGCATTATCTCATTATAATTTCAAACCATTGCGAAGGCAAACGTAACCACCTGTTTTATTTGAATATTACCCTGCCATTGGTTATAACAAAATGATAGGACGTTAAGTAGAATACGCTATATTGGTACCTATAAACTTAGTTAGTATTTTAATTAAGAACTCTATCAAAACATGATGAAATTGCTCCACGCGAGTTATCAATAGCTTTAAGAAAACGTCAAGAACTCGGCTTATTATTTGAATATTGAAAAGCGAGTCATAGAGATGACCCCGTCTTATAGGCGACAGTTTTAAAGCGAGTTTAGATGTCAGAGCATTACAAAGCAACGATACGCAAGGCCAATTATATTATCTAAGAAGTGACAATCATTTGTCTTTTACTCTGGAGTGGTATTTTTAACTATATTCCTAACTATGCCGTTGACTTTAAATAGGAAATTGGACTTATGGTTTAAATAACAAATTTGTTTTTCATGTTTTATGATAAAAAACATTCGAAATAAGTCAATTTTTGAATAAAGGCTCATTTGCAGCGAACATCAAGTCGTTATTCACAATTCCTGTGGATAAAAATACCCTGCAGGTTGCTCATAGTGTTAACACTTAATACCAGTTCGTGGAGCTTATCCTCTAACGGAGTTGTTCTCTGCTTACAATACATCGAGTAATTTTCCAGTAAGTAGTTATTGCTAACCTTTTTCTGATACCCCAGCGGTAAATTTGACCAAGCATAGAGCCAAAAAAGCTTCATTACATCTATAAAACTTTTTATTAAAACGTTTAATAAAAATTAATTTGAACTTAATAATAGCAAAGGTGTTTTAATGCTGATGAATAACTCTTTTATCACCAACCGTAGAAAAATAATCTTTACCAGACGCCTTTAACTGTTGTGGTACGTTAACAGGTACATGCACACCAACATGTGCATTAGCATTAATGCGGTTATTAAGAATATCATTGCCTTGGGCTGAGGAAAAAAACCAATAAGGAGGAAAAGCGGTGTCAGTGATTTTTTGCTGCCAATGGGCTTCTAAAGGTCTAAAGTGGCTATCATCTGGATCAGCATCTCCCATGTGCATAATAGTTATCCCTTGTTCTAAACTCACACGAAATACAATGTTTTCAACGCTTGCCCTACCCGGCCAACCTGCATGGGGAATACGTACTGCCTCAATGATCAAGCCATCCACTTCGCCAGACCAAGGTTGGTCACCATAAGTTAGGCTGACACTTCTTACTTGTGCCATCACTTTATCGCTACCGCTAAGTTGATTTAAAGAGTCGGCCGCCTGTTTTGGTGCTACCATTTTCGCTTTAGGGTGATTTATCAAAAATTTCAGCATATCTTTTGCAGAAAAATGATCTTCATGAGCGTGGCTAATAAAAACAATATCAATGCCATCGTATGGCTTTTCACCATTAAAAATAGCGTTTCGAATGGCCTCAGGCACTAATTGATAAGTATTATAATCATTATGAAAAAAAGGATCGAAAAGTATCTTATGACTGCCACTTTCAATCATAACAGCTTCGTTGCCTAAATAAGTTGCTGAGGCTGATGCTTTAACTTCTTGTTTAGTTTGATCAGCAAAAACATTAACATTGAAAGAAACCAGTAATAAAATAAAAAGATTCACTATAATTTTATTCATTTTATTTTCCTACTTTTTTGCATATATCGACCCTAATAAATTAATGTAAACAAACCATATAATTAGCAATTAGAACTATAAAAGCAATGGTTCTTATTAAAATTTTTTTATCAAAGGGTTAGTTTATTAACTCGTTAAAAGAGTAATACGCCTAATTGTTTTTTCATTTTAGTGGCAGATTAAGCAATGGTAAGTTTCGTAGATAAACAGTTAGATTTTTAGTTATCTATCAGCAAATTTAATGAAGTGGTTAATACCAATTTTCACCACGAAACTGTTGTTATTTGTATACCACATTCATCTCAGCTAAGGGATAGTTTATATACAAAAGCTGACATAGTAGTACTTGTTTGCCCCATGTCATAGGTCAATTTTCATTCTACTTCAACATACATCCAACTCTGAAGACAAAACACAATAGCGTTAATGTGCATATTTATGAGTCATTATGAAGCAGGAGTTAACATTGGCTATTTAATTAATATTCACTCTTTCCAATAATGCACTTTTACAAAAGTTTTACAGTGCTCATATATTCAATCCGCTATATTCCCCTTTATATTATCTAGCGCACAGCTATTTATATCGACAAACTGATAATGATACGTTTTTGTGAATACAGATATAAAGCACTTATAAAATTACATGGTGTCATTACAAATTAATTTAAAAAACAACTTAAAAAAACAAAGGTCATTTCCAATGAAGAATTACATTGTCCATTTTATAATTATTCTTGCTCTATTGGGGCAGAGTACTATTTCTGTTGCAAAGGACAGTACATCAGATAAACACGAGACATCGAAGCATGAAATCAAACAAGTAATAAAAGATTATCAATCTGCTATTGTTGAAAAGAATGAGAGAAATTTCGACCTATTACTTCAAAGAGATTTAATATCATGGTTAGAAACAACACCTAGTAATCGTACAGGTACATTACCAAGCCAAATGGGACTTGGAACACCACAATCAGGATTCTATATTCATGTTTTTGGCTCTGATGCCAAATTTGAAGAAAAAATCTCAAACATTAGAATTCAAACTGACGGTGATGTGGGATCGGTTTTCTATGATTATGAGCTTTTCAAGAATGATGAGAGCATAAAAAATGGCAGCACTTCTTGGCATTTAGTTCGTAATTTTGAAGGCTGGCGAATTAATTCGATATTGTCATCTAATCTAGAAGGTAAATCTCACACCAAGAAAAAGGCACTAGAATCAGAGAAAGAAGTTGAACACGTTTTTCTTAGCGGAGAAATTTCATATACAGATAGAGATGAAGCGACATATTTTAGTCATGTACTTCACCCTTACATCGTTTATCTTCCAATTGACTCCTCAAGACGAAAAGGAAACTTTTACTCTCAACAAGGTAATGAGGCCTACGTGCCTGCAACACCATGGATGTTTTGGCACAAAATGGAAATCGCAGGGGTAGATTTGTTTCCTAATCAAGTCATTACTACCAACGGAGAAATAGCGTCGATTTACCATAAGGACCGTGAAGAATATGACGGAACAGGAGAAAATCTTGATATTACAGGAGACCAAGTGACAGATTATGTTCGTACACCAGATGGTTGGAAAATGATTGCAAAGACCTTTTCTGTTAACCATGTAGCAAAACAACAATAATATTCTTGTGCGCTTAAAAGTTCTCTTATAGTGGCTGATTAATTCTGGCTACAAATTTATAGTTTCTATGACGTTTTGGGGGGCGATTACGCCTTAGAGTATATATGCTAATGTCAGCTATCTTAAGGGGAGTGACATTAGATTGAGGCTAGTTCTTGCAACAAAAATTAGCAAATAAAGTTAACGGACCAATGTTTGCTTTTAGCTGGCTTAAAAATACACCAATAGCTAACGTCAACAACTGCGCACTTTGAAGACGTCAGAAAACACCAATAGCGGAAGTATTAACTTTATTCCTGTTAACTACCGCTTTGCGCGAAGGAGCCCTTATTATTAGTGTAATAAATTCTATCTTCAAGGAAGCTAACATAAACATATATATTCTATAGTAGGATCGACATCAAGATATCTAACGTCCCTTACTTTTTAGCGGTATTTAGTCGTATGCTTCAACGACGATTTTATTACTTTATTTAAAAAAGGTGAAGTTGCTGGAAACATTAAAAATGCCAACTACTCAATGTTATTATGTCAGGAGAGTTAGTCGCCTAATTTTAGCCTTAATAAGCTGTCTACAATAAGTTAAGGGTGTGCAGTCCAGCTTAGGTTTTCAACTGATTGCTTAAAGGAAGCTTTCTGATGCGCTTGCCGGTAGCATCGTAAATGGCATTCATCAAAGCTGGTATAAATGGTGGCAATGCAATCTCCCCAAGCCCTGATGGAATTTCATCACTGTCCACAAAGTGGAAATCGAATTCCTTAGGGGATTCATCAATGCGAACTAACGGAATATCTTGAAAGTTACCTGTTGTAATTCTACCTTCCTCGAATTGGATGTCTTGATATAACACAGCAGAAAGGCCATCCATACAGCCTCCTTCCATTTGTGCTTTTGCTCCAAGGGGGTTAATAACGAGACCACAATCAGCTGCCCCCGTTACTTTATGTACAGTAAGTTGTCCTTTTTCATCTACAGAAACATCAACTATCATTGCTGCATAACTGCCAAAGGTAAAATAGCTGGCAATACCACGCCCATATCCATCTGGTATTTTTTGGCCCCATCCGGCTTTCTCTGCGGCGAGTCGAAGAACTCCTTTCATTCTGGCACTACTGATCATTTTGTCACCAGGAACAGGGATCCACTCCTTGAAAGGGTAGACCTTGTCCTCGCCTAAAACATCAAGACGATATTCAAGAGGATCTCGCCCTAGATCAACAGCAATCTCGTCAATCATGCTTTCATATACAAAAGCGATTGTATTGTGGCCTGGTCCACGCCAAGCCCCTGTTGGCACTTTGATTACAGGGAAGGCTCTTTTTATGCGTGAACTAGGTATAGTTTGTTGTGGAAAACCCTCCACCCATGGCGCACTTGTTTCAGATCCAACGGTGTCAAAGGCAATTAGCGATCCATTTTCATCCACGCCTGCCTTAACTCTATAAAGCGCGGCAGGATTTATAAAACCATGACGTACATCGTCCTCACGTGTCCAATATACTTTTACGGCGCGACCCATTTTTTGTGACAGATAAATTGGTTCTGCAAGATAATCAACTCCGGCTCTTCGACCATAACCACCGCCTATCCGCCCATTGTCTAAACGGATGTTTTCAAAAGGTATACCCGTTGCTTTGGCCACATAAGGAGTAATGCGTCTGGGAACTTGATGACTAGTTTTTACGGTCACTTTATCTTTCAAGACATGAGCAGAACAAGACAATGGTTCCATACAAAAGTGTCCCCAGAATGGGACCTCATAGTCATTTTCAAAGATTTTCTCTGAAGCTTTTAAAGCACTATCCACATCACCTTTTTCATCTAGTACCTTTGTGGTTTCACGGGGAATAGCAGCTTTCAATTCTTTTCTATGCCAAGCATTGTTTTCATGGGTTAGCAACCCTTTATCCCAAACAATTTTCAAGGCATCACGACCCTTTTTTGCCGCCCAAAGATTGGTCGCAACAATAGCAACACCGGGTGAATTTAATTTTCTATCCCCTTCCTTACCTAAGTTAGGCACTTCGATAACATTCACAACACCGTTGATTTTTAAGGCAGCCTTAGCATCAAAACTTTTCACTTTTCCATAATAATGTGGGCACCGTTCAATATAAGCGACAACCTGATCATCAAAATTCTTGTCGATGCCAAATTCTATTTTACCCGTAACAATGTCTTTGGCTAATTTTTGGCTTTTTGGTTTACCAATAATGGCGCCTTCACCCTTGACTTTAATTGATGGGCCACCTTTTAGCTCTTCAGAAAATGATACTTTATTTAATAAATCATCCCCCCATTTTGTCACTTGCATTCTTAAATCAGGTACTTGGACTTTTAAAGCGGCCTCAGCAAATTGAGAGTATGGATATCTTTTACCTGTTGACTTAACAACTACCTGACTGCTTTCTGTGTCTAACTCATTTTTAGTTAGAGATAAGTATTTTGTTGCTGCCATCAATATGAGATGACGTGCAAGCGCTCCACATTCTCGTAATGGCTGCCATGCACTAGTAATAGTGGCGCTTCCACCTGATGCCTGAACGGAATAATTCATAACCTGTTTATCTTTTGAATCTATGAAGCGTGAATCAGGCAGCATTTCTACAGTAACAGTCTCCCAATCTGCATCTAATTCATTAGCAACAATCATAGGTAAGCTTGTACTAACACCTGTTCCCATATCCGGAACAGGCGCGCCTATTACAATACTATTGTCGGCATTAATTTGTACAAATGGACCTAACTTGCCCCCAAATAGATATTCTGCATTTTGACCATCACCTTTTGCGAACAAAGAGTCCATTGGCAAACAAACCGTTAAGACTCCAGCACCACCAAATATTTTCAAGGCATGCCGTCTGGTTATTGGCTCGGAAATGCTCATCTTCAGCCCTCCGTCTTCATCAAGTCTGCGGCTCTGTGGATTGCTTTTCTAATGCGATCATACGTTCCACAACGACAAAGATTGGTATGGTTTTCATCAATTTCTTTATCTGTTGGATTAGGGATGTTTTTCAACAAGTTAACCGTGGCCATTATTTGCCCCGCTTGGCAATATCCACATTGGGCTACATCTTCTTCAATCCATGCTTTTTGAACAGCATGGAGTTCATCCATTTTGGCAAGGCCTTCAATTGTTGTAATTTCAGCCCCACTAAGGGCCCCCATAGGCATTACACAGGATCGAAATGCTTGCCCATCAACGTGAACGGTGCAAGCCCCACATTGACCAACACCGCATCCAAACTTTGTCCCATGAAGATTGACGTCTTCCCGTAGATACCATAACAGAGGCATTTTGTCGTCCCCTTCAAAAGTCATTCTGTTACCATTTACGGTCAAAGCTATCATTTTTATCTCCCGAATATCTTACTAAAATATTAAGGTATAAAAATTATAAAACAAGAACATTAGACGCATAGAATGCTCATTTCATCTCATGATCTTCGTCTTTTGGTGATAAAATAATTTGGCTTTGAATATCGTTAACTATATATCCAATAACTATGGCCATATCGTGATTTTTACCACCAGCTTCTAAGCGAATAGATCAAATACGATATTTTAAACGGCAAACTGAGATATCTCTAGCTTGTTAGATACTTCGTCACGATGGTTCTTGTTCTCTTGTTTTTTGCGCATTTACTGAAAACCAGTCCATCTATTTCAGACTTGGAGTTTTGTGGTTTTGATATCTTCGATAATTTCAATCCGAGTAATTTTGTGCTCTCATGCGAAATAAGACTGAGATAGTTATGTCAGCTTTATGTTTCGAAAGTTGACGTTTGATATTTTGGTCGGTCTCTTTCCGCTTAGCGCACCAAGAAGTCTTTAGCTATATATTATTTTTGAGTGATCATTTATAACAATCTAAGGCTAACTTTTACCACAGTATAGACATTACGAATTAACGATGAATTAATGATTTGGATTAGATTTTGTATTGCTAACCTCGTCATATATATATAATCGGCTAAAGACCAGGTCACTAGTGCCTTCAATATCACCATCCATTTTGGTATTCGTGCAATGATTAATAAATCACTCAGCTTCTTCACGATAATTCATTTGACAACAATGTTGCCTGCCATCTCACTTAAACTGTGTATTTACATAGACTTTTGAGCTTGTATTTGGCGATGTTATCTTATGCGGTGCAGTTATCAATTTGTTGGGCTCCCTCAGTATCTAACCTTATTTGTTCTTAATCTTTATACCTAGACGATCTTAAATCTGAAAATTCTAGCCTAAAATCAGTAGTCAAACTATCAGCGATCGTTACAAGTTTTTTGCGATTAGTGACAGATTTTTCAGACAATAACAATATACTCTTTCCATTAGAGTGTTGTATATCAAGGCTCAGGAAACACGCTGAGTGTCCTTGTCCTCTGTTTTGATACTCATCTAATAACTGTACAATCGCACCATTTGATATACGGATATCTTCCTTTGAAAGGGTAATGCCCATTAATTTATTGGTCACCATTAACTTTCTCTCAGTGCTATTGATAAAAACATATTTTTTAGTCATTGCCAAGCTAACGGTCAATAGGATCAATATGCCAAAAACGGTTGACTCAATCGGTAGTGTTTTATTGAAAACTAAATAGAAAATGATGCTAAGTATAATTATCGCTATCGAGAGGTAGACCATTGCTAGTGTAGACTTTGCTAAAAGAAATGTTTTTTGTGAAGTGTTCATTACTTTATATTCCTCATATTGTTAGTTTCGTTTAACAAGACTACTTTCCTATTTTTCCCATCGATTTCATATAACTATTTAGCTGCCCCATTGAACATAACACCTATAGGCATTAAAATTCCCTGTTCCACGTTTAATAATTTAATATAGACCGTTAAGATATATTAGCTTTTACAGCTACTGGACAAGTTGGATTAATTATCCAGAAAAAAAACAAGCCAAACACCGATGGCGATAAAGCCAGAAGGAGTGATAAGAGGGCCAAAATTGTAAAAAGTAGGACCAGGTTTCAGAACAGAGTACTGATGTTCTTCTGGGTTATAGAAAACTTTAACTTGGCTCCCTACAGCATATTTCTGAAGAATTTTTTTAAGGCTCCCCCCTGTTTTCACCATATTATCACTGAGGGTAACTCGCTTTGACTGATACTGTCTTCCATTAACTTCATACGTATAACAATAGTCTACCTGTATTGATCCGTGACCTCCATTGTGTTCTCCAACGGAGCGAACTACGACCTCCTTAGTTTTCCCTTGTGTGATAGTTCCTAGAACAAATGGCCACTGCTTACTTCTATAAGCAATTACAACTAGTCGCATGAGGAATCCCCCAACGACAATCCCAACCATTATAAATATTATCCCCATACCTACTATCATATAAATAACCTAACGCCGCAATAAGCGGACTAAAACAGCCTGTTAAAATTATTGACAAACGAAACATAACCAACTGTTTTAGTTCCGTTTAATTGTTTTGTTAGCTGCGATTTAAAACCAACGATATTTTATGTACAGCTTTTTAAAATTATCAAAGTACTTATCATCATATAGTTTGCACAGTATTCAAAAAAGTATTTTATAGCTATTAGCTGATCGTAATTAAACTTAATATTTACTAATTCTTCCCTAGATAAACCTACAAATTTTAAAGCAAGGCTTTCTGCGATAATATCCGCTGTTTCAGGCACTTTTAATTCAGCAAGCATGAAAGCAGCTAAATAAGAACGAAAAGCTGCGGGAGTAAAAAGCCAATGGCTGAGTACATTTCTAGTAGCTTAACTATTTCAAGTTCTTCCCATGAAGTCCCTGTAAAGTAAACTTGGGTTTCAAATTTTCGTAAAACCTTTCTCTTTGTGAAATAACCAGCGGTTTGACTCTTTAACCATATAAATAGTGGCTCCAGTTTTTATTTTTTTACCAGATTTAAAATCTTGGTATTCCACAGGTACGTATATTATTTTTGCTTCATTATTGTTTATAGATAATTTACCATTTTTATAGAGACCTGCTTTTAATTTTGTATTAACCATCGCAAAGTAAAAACCCATCATGTTTTTATACTTATTCATATTAATCATGGCTTCATCTGTTACAAATTTTTTTAAGTTTTTATACTCATCAGCTTTTAAGTTTTCCATTAAAGATAAGTAATTATCAAATGCGTTAATAGGATCATTTTCAGTAGGTACTGATGCGATTTCTCTTTATTGTACAACTTCTACATGTTTTTCTTGAGTTGCTTCAGAAGCTATCAAAAGCCCTGAAAAAGTTAAAATAGTTATGAGAAATACTGTTTTCAAAAATCACCTTCCTTTTTATATAAATATACCGGTATTTTGGGAACTTACCTTAGTTATCCAAGGATTTCATTGTATCTCTCTACAAACTTAATGCAACATGTGTAAAAAATACAATAGGAACAAAAACGATTAGAGTTGCACATGCCCAAATTGCCTGCTTAACTGAAATATTAGAATTTATTACTACAGAAATACATCCAAAAACAATCGGTAAAACTAGTGTAGCTAGAAATTCCATTCTACTATCTAAATCATTATTCGCCCTATCCATATAAAAAACAGATACAACATTCAAGATAAATACGCCATAGAGGTAGACGATTAAGAACTTAGCCAACATCAAACTTCTACAATTCATATTCTTTCCTAAAAAATGTAATGCCTAAATAATGGAATAAAAGTAGTTGGTTAAAATTAGCGACGAAGGGGTAAACCCAACTGTTTTTTGTCCTTTTAAACGAAAATCATCTGGTACATTCGATTATATTGAGATTAATATCATTTAAATGAAGCGCAACACTTGGATTTTCGCAAACAGTTGAAGTAACTCGGCTCTCTCTATTACTACCACCAGAAATATCACTGTCGTAAGACCAATGTTCAACCACTCCACTAGAATTCATAGCAAATGCTGAAGCTACGCTAGAGTCTGTACCTTGTTGAATATAGATGGCATAAAATGGAGTATTAATAAAAAAAGAGTCCGATACACATGTATTAACAACAAAAGTTGAGTCTCCAATATCAACTTTACCGCAATTAATTGCTTTTTCACCTACGGAATCCACTACCTTTTGTTCAAATTCATCAATAGATATGAACTTTGAATCAGAGTCTTTACTATTGTTACACCCTGTCGTTAACGCAAATAAAACTGCACAAATATATATTTTATATACCATTAAGAATATCCTTATCTCTTAGTTAACTTCCACCAGATAATATACCAAAGAGTTTTAGCTAATTGTAATCATATGTTATTACACTAGGGTTAATTTGTTGAATTACGCTCATACTGCTCTTTAACGAGAAATGGCTCCCAATTACTATGTAGACGTCTTAGTAGCTTACTGAAAATGAATCATTAGAAAATATATGGCAAGTGATTCTTGTCTAAGGTCAGTTGCGCGCACGAACTTGACGTTGCTAATTAATCATTTTAAACATTATGCAGCTAAAGCATCCATTGTAATTACACTTAGGTTGGCTATATTAAGTAAATGCTTTATTTGCTCAACACAAAGCCCTATACGGATATATAAAAGGTTAAAGGAGATAACATGAACGATGGATAGTACTGCCGTTAAATCGTCAATGAGTGCCCTCATATTCATGACCGTTGGGATTTTCATTGTTTACCAATTATTTGCACCTGATATAACACATCAAGACAACCTTTTAGTAACAACAACTAGCGAAGACAATAAACGCCTAGAGCTGATTCAAATTTTTGAAAGCGATGAAGAACCAACATTGCAAGCGGATTGGATAAGTGAATCTATATTCGTGGTTGGTGTAAACAACGACAATACAAAACGTAACGGTTATGCACAGTATGTTTGCACGGTATTAAACGAGCATGGGTTCAATAATATAAATGTTCAGGTAGTGGATGCAACAAAGATGATTGACGAAAATGAATTAGCCATCATTGGTTATGCTCGTTGTGAGTAAGGTTTAAAAAATGCACCTAAACAGGTGCCTAAATTATTTTACGAAGCTTCAATATCGTTATTGTTTTGGTATTGTGAAATAGTAATGTTAGCCCATCGCTTGGGTACTTAATCCCTTATTATAATAATGAATATTGACTCACAGTGAATTATTACTACACTTGAATAGGTTTGCCTGTATGGAACCGAAATGGATTTCATTGATGAATTTCAGCACCTTGGTTTGTTACGTGAGTCTATTGAAAATCATCAGATCTAAAATTAATAACTGAGGAGACGAACATGGGTTTAACCGTTGGTCATGAAAAGTTCATAGGCGGAAAATGGCGAGTACTACAGCTAAATGGAAATAATGCGGGTCACCTAAAGGCGATAGTCGTAGGTAGTTCAGATTTTATCCTAAAGGGAAAACAGAAAGATATAGTAAAATGGCTAGCCGATTTTAAAAAGCCAGTGAAGTGTACAACAGGTTATGGCAATGACATTTGGATCATTCTTCGCGGTAAGGCGGCAAGTGTTTCCGAAGAGATAGCGAAGATGTATGGGAGTGCCTTTGGTGTAGGTGGCATCGGTAGTTGTCTTTTTACTGGAGTCACAGCAGTCGTGGCTGTCAGTGATGCCGTCGCTGCTGCTGCTGGTGTCGCGCTCAACGAATCCGATATTAATATCGATTCAGTCCTGGATTCATGTATGTCTAAGAGTGTAACTGTTCGAATTTCCTGTGCTAAGGGACCCCATAGGAATACCGCAGGGGATTCCGTCGTAAAACTATCAAGTGGTCTCAGCGCCCGTTATAGTGCCGGCGCTCTCGCTGCATTAAAATGGTGATACCAACTCAATAACCGTTAACAGTAACAATTCTTTGCCGACGCAATATCATTGTTAAATGAGCGTTTAGTTAATTGTTGTTACTATGACAAACTTTAGACATTGTTCTAATTTCTAACCTTCCTAGGTTTTTGGAGCGTTCAATTTAAGCGCGATTTTTTATTATTGCTTTTAGTTTTCACTTAGCGAAACATATTATCAAACCACCAAGTTGGCATTAGTTAATAGCCAAGGGAGTATAAAAAAAACACTTCATACAACTAACCATGCATGTATCTATATAAATGCCCCCCTGATCTGCTGATGTATGGATCGGGGGGTCTGTTCTAACCTTTTTTATGAGCCCACTAATGATTACCGGACAACATTACCGTCTTGAATGATGAAAGGTATAGCACCGAAATCAATATGGTCTTTCGGTAACATCCCTTTTATCGCCCTGCTCTCTGCGTTACGTTCTGTTAGTGACCTTAGAAATTCATCAACCGTCGTTTGTGGCGCAGTATCAACAAACATACCTGGCAACTTCGCTAACTTACCCTTCGGCGAATGTAAACAAAACCTTCATCTGTTCAACCGTATAAGCACTTCTTTTATCGGCTATCGATGATCTGGCTTCGACCACCTTGAGTCCTTCAAACGGATTAATTGTTAACAGCGCGTTGTTGGCAATGGCCCTGCGATATAAAGCATTGAAGTATTTGAGATAGCGATTAAACGTCGATGCGGTTTTAATGGCGAGGATGAACTGTTTAAGCTCTATCGCCTTTTGCCGACTGATATGTGCGTTTGGTAAAAACGTCAGCGCGTTATTGATACGTGTATATTCACGTGCACACCAACGTACGTCATTTTCTTTCATATATGCAACAACAATTGTAGATATGTTTTTATCTACGGCTACTGTTGATTCTCTATATGCTTTCGACTGTTCACTTGTGAAAGCACATATATTACCTGACATGACTTTGCCAAGCCGAATAATCGTTTCTTGCTTAGATTAGGTGCGTAAAGACTTCCAAATAGCATTATGTCGGTAATAGAAAAAAACGTTACGGATGCATAAACGAAGGATATTCGCTGACTTCATTGTAGCACCAATTATAGCAACTACGCTTTTATTAGGTGTAAGTCATTGATTTAAAAGATTTGGTGGCAACCCAAACAGCCACACTCCGGCACACATGAATACGCTGCAAGCTCATATATACTGGCCGTTTCAACAAATTACACATTGTGAATTTGTGGGCAAATTGTAGCAGTTCATGTAGCAAAAACAATAGACAATTAATCACCTACTATTAGCACCTATCTACCTATGCATTAGACTGTTTTACAGGTGATGAACACTTGTTTTACACTCTTATTGGCATTCCCTAGAGTTGCGGACATTAAAAAGCACCTAATTCACTGTGTTGTACAGTGAGTAGATATACATCTTATATTGTCAGAGACAAAATGTTCTTCCTATATTCACTAATACCACAAAGCCGACGTTTAGCAATGGAGTAAAACACCGATTCAGATTAGGTTTTGTATCGGTAGACAAATAATAGGCTGCTAGTCCTTATTGACTTTTTTGTTAGTTTTTTTACTTTTATCGCGACTATTTCCTAAAAAATAACCAACAACTAAAGTTGATAAATTTTCAAAGTGAGCGAATACCTCTTTGCTTGCAGAAGACTTATCATCAGATAGAAAAATGTAAATGGCGGCTGATAACAACAAACACAATAAAACAAAGGTAGAAACGATAATTATAATTTTTGAATTCTGACTATTATTAGACATACGCACCTCACATCTGTACAGAACAGATAGTTAGATGCGAGTCCCTCTAAGCAGACGTTAAGAAGAAGATTATTCGCGATTTTTGTAAAAACCGTCTGGAGACAAGCTCCCCGCCCAATTAACTCGAACGCAGTGTGATTATATACAGTGCCGGATGATTATGCAACAGATAAGGCTTATTATGGAGGCTTCTCTGGTAACAGAACAAGAATAATTCATGCCAAATATCTTAACCATAATACACTTCTGTGCGCACGGTCACGACACTTCAGTTCATACCACGCAGCAGTCATTAGCTAACAAGCGCAAAATAACATTTCGGATTAGATTTTTGTATCGATAATGCTCTACTCAGCGGGCAATGGGAGCGTAACGAGTCTTGCTCCGCTGAAGTAGCTTGTTATATGGTTTGCTATTTGGGCCGGAGCGTTTCAATAATTTGTGCATCCACCCAGTAGATATTTACCTCTTCGTTTCCGCGTAATATCCACCAGCCGATAACATTTCTAAAACAACATCGCCTTCTGATGTGCCCACAAATTTCAATAATTCAGCCGGCTTACGTACCGCGTCAAGTTTCCGGTCAGTCTCTGGTCTTGCGGGATTATCAATGGCGTGCTGTATTGTGTCGTGCGCAATAGAACTTACGCTAAAAAGAACAAATGCGGGAATAATCCTCTCTGCGACTATTTGTTTGGGGCTGGCATCTCTATTATGACCCGTAACCACAACCATCAGATCAAGTTCCTTGACCAAAATGATATACTGGTCACCACCGCCCTGAGCAGAGGTGCTGTAATAGTTTTTATTGCCGTATTTCATATCTACACCCCACCAAAGATAACCGTACCCTTGATTAGAGACATCTTTGCCGCCGCCGTGGACTTCATCATCGCCAGTATAGAGAATCCGGCTGGTTGCTTTAGCGATATACGCTTCTGGGATCAGCTGCTCCCCCTGCCATTTACCTTTGTTCATGGCCAAAGTGCCCCATTTGACCATATCACGCGATGTCATGCTCGCGCCCCAACCAGATTCTGGCATGCCGCTAACGGCTGTTTTCCAGCGATAATTGGTGATCCCCATCTTACTCAGCAGTTCTTTTTTAATAAAATCCTTGGCCGTCCCTGGTACTACAGCGTCAATGACTTGCATTACTAATTGAGGTCCCATGCCGTAACGAAAGGTCTGAGACTCTTTGGTAATAGGCACGCTATGCTCAAGAAGAACCTGAACTTCCCCCTGGCCTTTTAACGCAGCGGGGTTTTTCTTGATTTCTTCTCTGTGTTCATCGCTGATGCGAATACCGGTGGTCATGGTCAGCGCATGAAGGAGCGTGATTTTTTCTGCACCATGCACGAATTTTGTTGGATCTAGGTCTCCCAGAAAGCTGACCAAGGGTTTGTCTAAATCGGCCATGGTCAGATAACCCAGCTGAATTGCGCGGCCAAGCGCCAAGCTGGTATAGGATTTAGTCGCCGACGCTTGCGGGTGCGGCATGTTGATGCGACCACGCTTATAATAGGATTCAAACAAGAGCTTGCCCCGATGAGCGATAAGTAGGCTGTCGTAGTCACCGTGCTTACCATCAGCGAATTCTTGAGCCAGCTTGACAATCATGTCTTTATTACCGCTATGGGTGCCTAATTCGCCAACTGCAATACCGTCTTTTATATCTGTTGGGCTTGAATCAAAATAGGCTTTTTTGAGATAAGGCAAATCCCTGAATGAGCCCTTGATCTCGGCGGCTGTGACAGTCGGTGCCTGCGTAGTTTTTGATGAGTGGCTATTATTCCTGTCGGCGCTTTCTGCAGCACTCACTGTCACTATGGTGCCAAAGCCACTCAGTATTGTGACAGCAATTACACTTTTTATTTTTGATTTGAACGTCATATTAATCTCCTATTGTATATAAAATTGTTCGCTGGTTATTTATTTACTTGTTGCGCAGAACTTTTGGCATTCCGCTTACAATGTGAAATGTGCAAAAACGGATAGATTTGATGTTTATTCAGTGTTTAAATGCTTTAGAGGATCAATAGCCTCATAATCCTTGATCAATTCAAAATGAAGTTCTCTATGATCACCATTGTTTCTTTTGGCTATTGATCCTATTAATGTTCCTGTAGATACAAAATCATTCAACTGGACTAAAAAGTTTTCCACAAAAACATAACGACTAAATAAGTTTGGGGTATGTTGAATGACAACGTATCCCGCCTTGCTATAACTTGCAGGACTAATTTGTACAATTCTTCCATTCGCTACAGCTTGAATCTGTGTACCTTCAGGTGCATCAAAATCGACACCGTAATGGTTTATTTTACGGGCTTGGGAATGGTGTTGTATAAGGCCGAATTTAGATGAAATAAAAGATCCTTTTATAGGACTCTGAAAGTTAATATCTGAGATATGATTATATAGATTTGAGCTTGTTACTGGTTGCATTGGAATGATCACCGCAAATGCCAGTATAAAAAATATTCCAGCTATGAACTTATATGAATACTTATTAAAA